>Ga0209061_1001393_pt1 | contig 40686 bp, 48 predicted proteins | sample Coa_R1_10_FD_187157 | JGI IMG/M metagenome (GOLD analysis project Ga0209061, IMG submission 187157) | Surface soil microbial communities from Centralia Pennsylvania, which are recovering from an underground coalmine fire - Coalmine... | ecosystem: Environmental > Terrestrial > Soil >... | reverse complement strand
TCCGGACCCTCAAGGCCGATCTCGACGCCTATCGCGAGTCCGGCGCATCGAAAGCGCCGCCGTCGTGCTCCGGTCTCCGCTGGCGCTGGAACCGGGCCATGCAGGCCGAGTGCGTGGATCGAGAGACCGGCGAGGTCTGGTGGCCCCAGATCGCCAAGGGGTCCCCGCGAAGCCTGCTTCGCGGGGTCCCCTCCAAGGAAGCCTTCGCCAACGGGATCGAGGACGCGCGCCTCCCGGCGCTGGCAGCGGTCTCGGGCGGGCAAGCTCGACGGTCGCCGGGTCGGGGGCACCCCACGAGGCCAGCCTCGTGGGGAGCCCCCAAGCCGGGCCACCCTGATCCGGCCTCGACGGTCGGGGTCGATGTCGGCGTGCGCTGGCTGGCCACGGTGGCCACCACGGAGGGCGTGATCGAGCGGGTGCCCAACCCGGCCCCGCTGGCCCGGAACCTGACCGTGCTGCGTCGGCTCTCCCGGTCCCTCTCCCGGAGCCAGTGCGGGACGATCAGGGCTGGACGTCGAGGAGCGCGTGCCAGACCTCGACCTTGGTGCCCACCCGGCGGATCACCTCGTCGGTGAAGGCCGTGGTCGAGGTGTGCCCGCCCAGGTCGGCGGTCTTGATCCCCTCCGAAACGGCCTCCAACGTGGCCTCGTAGATGGCCCGCGACGCGGTGTGAAAGGCACGGCCCGGCATGCAGTTGAGGACACTGGCCACGGCCAGGATCATGGCCATCGGGTTGGCGATGTCCTTGCCCTCCAGCGCTGGAGCCGTCCCGTGCGGGGCCTCGCTCATGACCACGCTCACCTCGCCTTGGTCATCGAAGGCCAGGAGCAGCGACTCGGCTCCGGCGATGGTTCCAAACATCTGCATCACCAAGTCGCTGAGGCTATCCCCGTCCCGGTTGAGAGCCGGGATGACGAGTGGCTCGCCGCTGGTGGCGAGCAGCAGGGCGTAGGTGGCGTCGATCAAGTGGGGCTCGTAGGGGACGTCGGGGTTCAGCGCTGCGGCCCGGTCCATCTCCTCCTTCAGCATCCCCTCGTAGAGAGGGCTGACGGTCCATTTGGGACCGCCGAACACCCGTGCTCCCATCCGGCGGGCGTGACGGAAGGCGTACTCGGCGACCACCCGGCAGGCTCGGCGGCTGAGGGTCGCGGTTCGGAAGGCTCGTTCCTCCAGACCCTCGCCTTCCCGCCACTCCTGGGCACCGTAGGCGTCTTCGACCGCCATCCTGACCACGGAGATGGGCGAGTAGACCGGGGCCAGGGGCCTCACTCCGGGGATGCGCCTCCCCGTGCGCACGATCACCCGGCCGTCGATCTCACGGCGGAGGATCGCATTGGGACTCCCTACGTCGTCCGCTCCCTCGGGGGTGATCGTCGCCGCCTTGATCCCGAACCCCGCCTCCTTCAGCGCCTGGGCGGACTCGTGGACGACTTGGTTACGGGTCTCGCGACGCCGGGCCAGGGAGAGGTCGAAGTGTCGGAGCTCCAGCCGCACCCCGATCAGATCGGGGTCCAGCAATCGGAGCGCCTGGGCCAGGAGCTCTTCGCCGGTCTGGTCGCCGTGCAGCACGACGAGCGCATGGGATGGAGACACTGCAGCAATGGTAGTGGCCTCTACGGGCCCGAGGCCATCGGGGGGCATGCCTGCCCCGTGCTATCATTGACGAAGCCCACGGCACGTGGGCGTCTTTTTCCCCAGCCCTGCCAGGAAGGCCTATGGAAACGATCATCACCCTCCAGTGCGGCGAGTGCAAGCGCCGCAACTACACGACCGTGAAGAACAAGAAGAACGACCCCGACCGGCTGGAGCTCAGGAAGTACTGCCGGTGGTGCCGTCGGCATACGGCTCATCGGGAGACGAGGTAGCGTAGCCGATGGCGGTCTCGGCGCGTCGTCGAGCGAGGGCCCGAAGGGAGGCCGGCCTCGGCAGGTTCTTGCAGGACACCTATGACGAGTTGCGGAAGGTGGCCTGGCCGACGCCCGCCGAGCTGTACCGTTTCACCGTCATCGTCGTAGTCACGGTGGTCGTCTTGGGGGTGTTCATCGGGTTGGTGGATGCGGGCCTGCAAGCCTTGGCGGGTCGCTTTATCTATGGCCTCACTGGGAAAACGGGTTAGAGCTCTGGCTGAGCGGGGAACACTGGACGGAGAAGATGGCAGCTGAGAAAGCGGACCTGAGGCCGGCGGCCGAGTCCCAAGAACCCCAGTGGTACGTGATCCATGCCTACTCCGGGCACGAGGAGAAGGTGAAGAAAAACCTCGAAAAGCGGATCGAGTCCATGGACATGCAGGACAAGATCCTCGAGGTGTTCGTGCCCATGGAGGATGAGATCGAGATCAAGGATGGCAAGCGCCGGCACGTGCAGAAGCGGATCTTCCCGGGCTACATCCTGGTCAAGATGATCATGTCCGACGACTCCTGGTACGTGGTCAGGAACACGCCTGGGGTGACCAGCTTCGTCGGTTCCGGGAACAAGCCGGTGCCTCTCCAGGAGACCGAGTTGCGCTCGATCTTGAAGCAGGTCAAGCAGGAGCCCCAGATCCGGGTTGAGTTCGAGGTCGGTGAGAGCGTCCGGGTCGTGGACGGCCCCTTCGCGGACTTCCTGGGCAAGGTCGACGAGATCAATCCCGAGAAGGGGAAGCTCAAGGTCCTGGTCAACATGTTCGGGCGGGAGACGCCCGTGGAGCTGGACCTCCTGCAGGTGGAGAAGGTTCACTAGGCCCTCCGAGGGGGTCCGGCTGCCGGGCGTCACTATTCACCGCAAGAGGAGGTCAATGGGGAAGAAAAAGGTTCGAGCGGTGGTCAAGCTTGAGCTGCAGGCTGGGAAGGCGACGCCAGCACCGCCTGTCGGCACGGCTCTGGGCCCCCACGGGGTCAACATCATGGAGTTCACCCGTGCGTACAACGAACGCACGGCGCAGCAGGCGGGCGACGTGGTCCCGGTCGAGATCACGATCTTCGAGGATCGCAGCTTCAACTTCGTGCTCAAGACGCCTCCGGCCGTCCATCTCTTGAAGAAGGCGGCGGGGATCGAAAAGGGGGCCGCCAAGTCCCGCCGGGAAAAGGTGGGGACCGTGACCCGTGAGCAGGTGCGGGCCATCGCCGAGGCCAAGGCTCGGGATCTCAACGCCTACGACATCGAGCAGGCGATGAAGGTCATCGAGGGCACCGCGCGTTCGATGGGGCTTGAGGTCGTTGGCTAAGAAGCGCGGTAAGCGATACCAGGAGGCGCTGAAGAAGATCGAGGCCGCCCTCGGCCCTGGTCAGCGTGGGAGCCTGACCCCCATGAGGGCTTGCGAGGTGGTCCGGGACACGTCGACGGTCAGGTTCGACGCCACCGTGGAGGCCCACGTGCGCCTGGGGGTGGACCCTCGTCACGCTGACCAGATCGTGCGGGGCACGGTCTCGCTCCCAAACGGAACCGGCAGAACCGTCCGGGTGCTCTGCTTCGTGGGCGGGGACAAGGTTCGTGAGGCCCAAGAGGCCGGCGCGGATTTCGTCGGCGGTGACGACCTCATCCAGCGAATCCAGCAGGGCTGGACTGACTTCGACGTGGCCATCGCCACGCCCGACATGATGAGCAAGGTCGGACCGCTGGGCCGGATCCTGGGCCCGCGAGGGCTGATGCCTAACCCACGCGCGGGCACCGTGACCTTCGACGTTGGCCGGGCGGTGCGCGAGGTCAAGGGCGGACGTGTTGAGTTTCGCACCGACCGCTACGGGATTGTCCACGTGGCGATCGGAAAGGTGTCCTTCGAGCCCCAGCAGCTGCAGGAGAACCTTGCCGCACTCGTCGAGGCGCTCGTACGCAACAAGCCCGCGGCGGCCAAGGGGCAGTACCTGAGGTCGCTCTACCTGACGACCACCATGGGGCCCTCCATCCCTGTCGATGTGAGGGAGGCGGCCAAGCTCACCACCGGTTGACCGCCTGGGACGATCACAGGAGGGCGGAGGGGCCCCTGAGGCGGTGGTGGGGCCCCTTCTGCCGGTGGACGAGAAGGGCTCATCTCCGTTGGGATGGGCGTCCCTCGGTGCCACGTAAGCCTCGGTGAAGCAGGAGGCCTGTCCTCTGGGCGCGGGGGTCGGGATTGGTTTGGGCAGGCTGGCCGGACACGGCGCCGGCCCTTGGGTGCGGACGTGGCTGGTCACGATCTTCGACCGCTCCTGTCCCTCGGGGTGCTTCGTGAACAACCCAAGCCCACGGCTGCCCGATCGTTCCTGGCTTGCTCCGAGGGTCGTGTCTGTGTGGCAAGGGCCTGCCCCACCAAGCCGCCGAGCGTTGCGAGGGGCCGAAGCCGGGTCCTCTCCCCGGACGGTGGTCGGCACCGGCCTTCGAGGGCTGGGTGGGGCGGCCGACGTCCCCAGACGATCGCGAGGGCGGTGTCCTCAGGGGCAGGGGGACCGGGGGGCCTCGTCCGGGCGGCGACGCAGGAGGTAGATGCCGGGCCGCTGACCGCTCTGGAACACCCGGATGGATCGCTCCAGCTCCCAAGCCGAGCCTTCCCGCAGGCACGATTCCAGCAGTCGGAGCTCGTGGGTCACCACGACCAGGGCAGCCCCCGGTGCCGCCAGTCGAGCCGCCTCCCGGAGGAGAGAGGGGTACAGGAGGAGGTTCTGACGGTGCGATCCCACGAGGTTGCCGTAGGGTGGGTCGACGCAGATCGCATCGAAGTGGGAGGTGGGAAGGTCCGTTCGGGTGGCGTCGCTTCGGAGCAGGCGTGCCTGCCCGCCCAGCCCCGCGGCCTCCAAGTTGGCCTGCGCGGCGGCCAATGCCTGCTCGCTCTCATCACAGCCCACCACCTCGGCAGCGGGAGACCGTAGAAGCCGCTCCACGATCAGGGTCCCAGATCCGCACATGAGGTTCAGGAAGCGGTCCTGGGCCCTGGGGCTGGTCAGCTCCACCATGGCGGCGGCGATGGTCGCGTTGAGCGCTCCGGGCAGGTTGTGCACTCGCCAGTGACGGGTGGCCAAGGGCCGTGGGGAGAGCCGTACCAGGGCCTGCCACCCGCCCTGAGGGGCCGGTCGGACCCGGATCAGCAACTCGCCGTTGTCGGGCTGGTGACGCAACCCGGTCTGCTCGGCTAGGGCCTCGGCCAGCCGGCGGAAGGTGGTGGAGTCGCGCCCGGCGGCGCTGAAGCGAAACCCGCCGAACGTCTCCGGGGGGTGGAGCTGACGCACCACGTCGACCGCGGCCGTCAGCCGTCGAAGGTTCTGGTCGCCGAGCAACGTGGTGGGGCGCTGGCCTGCGAACTCCAAGACCAGGAAGGCTGCCTGGGCGACGCGGAGGCTGAGGAGGTCTGCCAGGGGGCCACGGAATGCGAAACGTAGGCTCGCTCGGCCGGAGTCGGCGATGCCGTGGACCCGGCCGGCGAGGCGACGACGCAGCTCCCGGGCAAGGAAGCCCTCGAGCCCTGGCAGGACTTCGCATTCAACCTCCCATTCGTCCTCGTGCGATCCCCTGATCGCGTGTCGACCTCGCGCTTCGATCACCTTCAATATCTCCGCTCTCCATCTCCTCGCGATCCCCCGACCGCGCTGAACCCCCACTCGCTCCGCCCGCCGTCGTTCTCCCCGGTATACTGACCCAGCGCCGCAGACAGCAGGTGACGCGCCCGCGTCTCAATGTCCTGCCGAGGCATCGAGCAAGCCAGGGGAGCGCCTCCGTGTCTGTCTGCGTGGCACGGAGGTTTTTTCATGCCGAGACCCGAGAAGCTCCAGCAGGTCGAGCTGCTCACCGAGAAGCTTCGGGCCGCGAAGGTGGCGGTACTGACCGACTATCGTGGCCTCGCCGTCGGTCAGATGCAGGAACTGCGGCGGCGCCTGCGTGCTCAGGGCGTGGAGTACCGGGTGGTGAAGAACACCCTGGCCAGGCGGGCTGCCGTCCAGGCGGGCCATCCAGAGTTCCAGGACCTCCTCGTCGGGCCAATTGCGATCGCGTTCGGCTACGGGGAGGTGGGGACGCCGGCGCGCGTCCTGACCGATTTCGCCCGCCAGACCAGGCTTAGGCTGGAGATCGTGGGCGGCCTTGTCGAGGGCCGTACCCTGGACGCCGAGCGGACCCGTCAGATCGCCGACCTTCCCCCCCGTGAAGTCCTGTTGGCCCAGCTGCTGGGGGCGGTCCAGGGCCCCGCGGCCCAACTGGTCGGGGCTCTCCGCACCCCCGTGCAGCAGCTGGTCGGGCTCCTGCAAGCCTATCGCGATCAGCTGGAGGGGCGAGCCACGGCCTGATTTGTTCCTGCTCCACCCCGGCAGGGGAGGGGGACATTGCAAGGAGGCAAGATAGGAATGGCGACCAAGATCACCCCCAAGGAGTTCGTCGAGGCGCTCAAGGAATGGAGCGTCCTGGATGTGGTCGAGGCCATCAAGACCATTGAGGAGGAGTTGGGCATCAAGGCGGCGGCGCCGGTGGCAGCCGTAGCCGCGGCTCCAGCTGCGGTGGCCGAGGAGCAGCCGCAAGAGGAGCAGGTTGAGTTCACGGTCGTCCTGCAGGCAGCTGGGGACAGTAAGATCAACGTGATCAAGGCGGTCCGGGAGATCACCCAGCTGGGCCTGAAGGAGGCCAAGGACCTGGTCGACGCGGCGCCCAAGCCGGTTCTGGAGAACGTCAGCCGGGAGGACGCGGAGAAGGCCGCCTCCAAGCTGCGGGAGGCCGGCGCGACCGTCGAGATCCGGTAGGCGCGTCCCCACGAGATCCAGGATCTCGTGGGGTGCGCCAACCCGTGACGGGTTCCGCGGCTGGTCCGGCTGCCCATCGGGGGGGCCGGCTGGTGCTGATGGCCGCGTGGGGCAAGGCCTCCTGCAGGTGGGCGAACGTGATATGATCATCGTTCGTGCTGCGCCGGCCCGCTGATCTTCCCCTGTCTCAGCGCGCCCGTTCGCTCTGTAGGAGGCTGCCCCGTTGATGATCTCTGAGATGAAAGCTCCCGCGCGCCGTTCCTACGGCCGCATCCCCAATCTCCTCGAGCTGAAGGACCTGATCGCGACCCAGCTCGACTCCTTCAACTGGTTCAAGACCGAGGGGCTCCGGGAGCTCTTCGATGAGATTAACCCTATCACCGATTACACGGGTAAGAACTTCGAGCTTCGGTTTCTGGACTTCGAGTTCGGCCCCCCGAAGTTCTCGGTGGAGGAGTGCCGGAACCGTGACCAGACCTACGCAGCCCCGCTGCGGATCCGGACCCGCCTGACCATCAAGGAGACCGGGGAGATCAAAGAGTCGGACGTTTACATGGGCGACTTCGCCATGATGACCGACGAGGGCACGTTCATCGTGAACGGCACCGAACGGGTGGTGGTCTCCCAGCTCGTCCGCTCTCCCGGCGTCTACTTCACGGCGACCGAGGATCCGGCCACCGGGCGCCGGCTGTTCGGAGCCAAGCTGATCCCGAACCGGGGTGCCTGGCTGGAGATCGAGACCTCGGCCAAAGACGTGATCACGGTCAAGATCGACCGCAAGCGGAAGGTACCGGTCACGGTGCTGCTGAAGGCGCTGGAGCTCCCGCAGCTCAAAGGGACCGACAGCGACCGTGAGGCGCAGCGTCGGGCCTTCCTCGAGCTGTTCGGCGACGTCGACGACAACCCCGAGCACCGCTACATCGAGGCCACCTTCGAGCGGGACCCCACGACTCGAACCGATGACGCCCTGCTCGAGCTGTACCGGCGCGTGCGCCCGGGCGATCCGCCGAGCATCGACAACGCCCGCAACCTCCTCTACAGCCTGTTCTTCAACCCGCGCCGCTTCGACCTCGGTCGAGTCGGCCGATACAAGGTCGACAAGCGGCTTGGGCGAGACCCCGAGGATATCCAGGAGCGGGTGCGGGATCGCAACCTGCGGATCCTTGAGAAGGGCGACTTCATCGCCATCCTGCGCAAGCTCATCGAGCTGAACAACGCGCCTCGGGATCGGCAGGTCGGAGACGACATCGATCACCTGGGCAACCGTCGGGTCAAGCCCGTTGGGGAGCTGCTCCAGAACCAGTTCCGGATGGGACTGATCCGGATGGAGCGGATCATCAAGGAGCGGATGACGATCTCCGATCCCGCCACGGTCACGGCCGCCTCCTTGATCAATGCCCGTCCGGTGGTGGCGGCGATCAAGGAGTTCTTCGGTTCCAGCCAGCTCTCCCAGTTCATGGACCAGGTGAACCCGCTGGCCGAGCTGACCCACAAGCGGCGCCTCTCCGCCCTCGGCCCTGGCGGCCTGAGCCGTGAGCGTGCGGGCTTCGACGTTCGCGACGTCCACCACAGTCACTACGGCCGCATCTGCCCGATCGAGACCCCGGAGGGGCCGAACATTGGCCTGATCGGCTCCCTGGCGACCTACGCCAGGGTCAACGAGTTCGGGTTCATCGAGACCCCGTTCCGCCGGGTCTACAACCGGATGTCCGTCGCCACCGATGGCAAGCGCCTGGAGGGGCGCAAGCTGCGCCGTTCGGCGGTGGACGCTGCGGGGGAGGAGGTGCTGCCGGCGGGGACGGTGCTGGACGCAGAGGCGGTGGCCAAGCTGGAACAGGCTGGCGTCCAGGCGGTCGACATCGTGCCCTGGGCCTCCACGGACGTGCTCTACCTTTCAGCGGACGAGGAGGACATGTTCAGCATCGCCCAGGCCAACGCGGTGCTGAACGATGACGGGACCTTCCGCGATGCCCGGGTCCCGGCCCGTGTCCGCGGTCACTTCGCCCTTGAGGACGTGAACAGCATCCAGTACATGGATGTGTCGCCCAAGCAGATCGTCTCGGTGGCGGCCGCCATGATCCCCTTCCTCGAGCACGACGACGCCAACCGGGCGCTGATGGGGGCCAACATGCAGCGCCAGGCGGTGCCACTGATGGTCACCGAGTCCCCGTTGGTCGGCACCGGGGTCGAGGCGTACGCCGCCAAGTACTCGGGGGAGATGATCGTCGCCGACGTCGCCGGGACGGTGGTGGACGTGGCCCATCCCCAGGAGCTGCGAGGGATCCATGCCAACCCGGTGTACGAGATCGTGGTCCGGCCAGACGACGGCTCGCCGGAGCGGCGATACCCGCTCATGAAGTTTTACCGCTCGAACCAAGGCACCTGCCTGAACCATCGGGTGCGGGTCAAGCCAGGCCAGCACGTGGAGGTGGGGGACATCCTCGCTGACGGCCCCGCCATCCAGGACGGCGAGATGGCGCTGGGCCGGAACGTCCTGGTCGCCTTCATGCCTTGGGAGGGCTACAACTTCGAGGATGCCATCCTCCTCTCCGAGGACATCGTCAAGGAGGACAAGTACACCTCGATCCACATCGAGGAGTTCGAGATCGAGGCTCGGGACACCAAGCTGGGCCCTGAGGAGATCACTCGCGACATTCCCAACGTCTCGGACGAGGCGCTCCGGAACCTCGATGAGCGAGGCATCGTCTACATCGGTGCCGAGGTGGAGAGCGGTGACATCCTGGTGGGCAAGATCACTCCCAAGGGCGAGACCGAGCTCTCGGCCGAGGAGCGCTTGCTGCGGGCGATCTTCGGCGAGAAGGCGCGGGAGGTACGGGACTCCAGCCTTCGAGTGCCGCACGGGGAGCGCGGCGTGGTCGTGGACGTCAAGGTGTTCAGCCGCGAGAACCGGGATGAGCTGGCCCCCGGTGTGAATGAGCTGGTGCGGGTCTACGTGGCCCAGAAGCGGAAGATCTCGGCCGGCGACAAGATGGCTGGTCGTCACGGCAACAAGGGCGTGGTCTCCCGCATCCTCCCTCGCGAGGACATGCCCTTCCTGCCCGATGGCACTCCGGTGGAGATCGTCCTCAACCCCTTGGGCGTGCCCAGCCGCATGAACCTGGGGCAGGTGCTGGAGACCCATCTGGGCTGGGTCGCCAGGGCCGCGGGGATGAAGGTGATGACCCCGGTCTTCGACGGCGCCTCCCTGGAGGTGATCAGGTCCGAGCTGGAGAGGCACGGGTTGCCGCCCGATGGCAAGGTCAGGGTCCGTGACGGCCGGACTGGGGAGGAGTTCGACCAGCCGGTCACCGTGGGGTGGATCTACATGATGAAGCTCCACCACCTGGTCGAGGACAAGATCCACGCCCGTTCCACCGGGCCTTACAGTCTGGTCACCCAGCAGCCGTTGGGGGGCAAGGCCCAATTCGGCGGCCAGCGTTTCGGGGAGATGGAGGTCTGGGCCCTGGAGGCGTATGGGGCCGCTCACGTCCTCCAGGAGATCCTGACCGTGAAGTCCGACGACATCGTGGGCCGGGTCAAGGCCTATGAGGCCATCGTCAAGGGCGACAACACGCTTGAGGCCGGGATCCCGGAGAGCTTCCGGGTCCTGGTCAAGGAGCTTGAGGGTCTGGCCCTGGGGGTCGAGATCCTGAGCGAGGACGAGCGTCAGATCGTGCTGAGCGAGGAGGACATCCCGGAGCTCCCGCTCGACCTGGGCATCAACCTGGAGCGCGAGGAGCTCGGCGAGGACACCTCGAGCGAGTGAGCCGCGGTGATCTAGCGAAGAAGAGCTGAAGGAGACGGTAGGAAACGGTGCTGAAGCTCGAGAATTTCGATGCCCTCAGGCTGTCGTTGGCCTCGCCGGAGACGATCCTTTCCTGGTCCCACGGCGAGGTCACCAAGCCGGAGACCATCAACTACCGGACGCTGCGGCCGGAGCGCGACGGCCTGTTCTGCGAGCGCATCTTCGGGCCGACCCGTGACTGGGAATGCCACTGCGGGAAGTACAAGCGCTACCGGTACAAGGGCATCATCTGCGACAAGTGTGGCGTGGAGGTGACCCGGAGCAAGGTGCGGCGGGAGCGCATGGGCCATATCAAGCTCGCTTCTCCCGTCAGCCATGTCTGGTACTTCAAGGGCATCCCCAGTCGCATGGGGCTCCTGCTGGACATGTCTCCGCGCAACCTGGAGAAGGTCCTCTACTTCGCCAACTACATCGTCACGGAGGTGCATGAGGACGTCCGCCAGGAGATCCTGGCCAACCTGTCGCTCGATCGGGACGAGGTGGCCACGCGTCTGCGGGGCGAGATCGAGGCCAAGGCCGAGAGCGTCCGCCAGCAGCACGAGGAGCGGCATCGGGCGCTTGCCGAGGAGATCCAGCGGGAGATCGAGCGGCTCCAGAAGGAGTACGAAGCGACCGTCGAGTTGGTGACCGCTCAGGGCCGCACGATCCAGGAGACCATCCGATCCGGGCTCGGCACGAAGGCCAAGAGGAACCTGGTCGTGGGGCCCGAGGGCGACGAGGAGATTGTTGTCGCCAAGGGCGAGATCCTCGCTGAGGAGCAGATCCACGAGGCCCTGCGCAAGGTCCAGGAGCGGATCGAGCGAGCCGAGGCCAACGTCCGGGCCGCGCAGGATGCTGCCCGGAGACGGTTGAGCGCGGCCGAGGCCGAGCTGGAGAACGCCATCCAGGAGGCTACGCGGGGCGAGCGCGAGCGGCTCAACGAGCAGCTGGAGGCGCGTCAGCAGGAGCTGGATGCGATGCGCCAGGACCTGGAGGCCCTCCACGTCAAGCAGCTCCTGACCGATACCCAGTACCGCGACTTCCAGGAGCGGTTTGGGCGGGCGTTCCGGGCCGGGATCGGGGCGGAGGCCATCAAGGAGCTCCTGGGGCGGATCGACCTCGACCAGGAGATGTACCGGCTGCGCGAGGAGTCGCGCGTTGCCAGCGGCCAGCGCAAGCAGAAGGCGATCAAGCGGCTCAAGGTGGTTGAGGACTTCCGCCGCTCCAAGGCCAGCCCGACCTGGATGATCTTGGACGTGCTGCCCGTCATTCCGCCCGAGCTGCGGCCCATGGTCCAGCTCGACGGTGGCCGTTTCGCTACCTCCGATCTCAACGACCTCTACCGGCGGGTGATCAATCGCAACAACCGGCTGAAGCGGTTGCTGGAGCTGGGGGCGCCGGAGATCATCGTGCGGAACGAGAAGCGGATGCTCCAGGAGGCCGTGGATGCCCTGATCGACAACGGCCGTCGTGGGCGAGCCATCACCGGTACCGGCAATCGGAAGCTGAAGTCGCTCTCCGACCTGCTCAAGGGGAAGCAAGGGCGCTTCCGCCAGAACCTGCTCGGCAAGCGCGTGGACTACTCCGGTCGATCGGTGATCGTGGTCGGTCCGGAGCTCAAGCTCCACGAGTGTGGCCTGCCCAAGAAGATGGCCCTGGAGCTCTTCAAGCCGTTCGTGATGCGAGAGCTCGTCAACAAGGGCTACACGACCAACATCAAGTCGGCGAAGCGCATGGTGGAGCGAAGCGCCCCCGCCGTCTGGGATGTCCTGGACGAGGTGATCAAGGATCACCCGGTGCTGCTGAACCGGGCTCCAACCTTGCACCGGTTGGGCATTCAAGCCTTCATGCCGGTGCTGGTCGAGGGCTCGGCCATCCAGGTCCACCCTCTGGTCTGCCCAGCGTTCAACGCCGACTTCGATGGGGATCAGATGGCGGTCCACGTCCCCTTGTTCTCAGGGGCCATCGCTGAGGCGAAGAACCTGATGATGAGCTCGCGCAACCTGCTCAGCCCGGCCAACGGGCAGCCGGTTGTGGCGCCCACCCAGGACATCGTCCTCGGCTGCTACTGGTTGACCGCTGCGCGCACCGATCCGCCGGGAGAGGATCAGGTCGCCACCCTGCCCGCGTTCGCCAACGTCAACGAGGTCCTGCTCGCCTACGACGCCCACCTGGTCGGCCTGCACGATTGGGTGCGGGTTCGGATGGATGGGCAACTGGTGGTCACGACGCCGGGACGGGTGATCATGAACCAGGTCCTTCCCGTCGGTCGTCCCCCGCGCGAGTCCGAGGACGGCGCTCAGTCCCCTCTCGAATTCCAGAACACGGTCCTCGACAAGAAGGGCTTGCGCCAGCTGGTGTCGCGGCTCTTCGAGCTCTACGGGGGCGAGGTGACCGCCCAGGTGGTCAACGAGATCAAGCGGGTGGGGTACCACTACGCTACCCGAGCCGGGTTCACGATCTCGGCCATGGACGTCCCCACCCCGCCCAGCAAGGCCGAGATCCTGGAGCGGACCCAGCGCGAGGTCAACGAGGTCGAGCGGATGTACCGCCGCGGCGTCATGACCGAGGATGAGCGCTACCGCAAGGTGGTGGAACTCTGGACGCGGGCCACGGAGGAGGTGCGGCACGCCAGCCTGGAGGAGTTCGACCGTTTCAACCCGATCTGGATGATGATGGCCTCTGGCGCCCGAGGCGATGTGCAGCAGGTCAGCCAGATGGCCGGCATGCGGGGCTTGATGGCGGACCCCACTGGCCGGATCATCGACCTGCCCATTCACTCCAACTTCACCGAAGGTCTGAACGTCCTTGAGTACTTCATCTCCACCCACGGCGCCCGCAAAGGCCTCGCCGACACCGCGCTCAGGACCGCCGACTCCGGCTACCTGACCCGGCGCCTGGTCGACGTCGCCCAGGACGTGATCGTTCGTGAGGACGACTGCGGCACGCGAAACGGCATCTGGATCCAGGGGGTGAACGCAGAACGGGCCCGCACTGAGCCGGTCTTCGACCGCATCGCGGGGCGGCTGGCGGCGGAGGACATCGTGCTGCCCGGCGGTGAGGTGCTGGTCCGAGCCGGGGAGATGATCACGGATTCGGCCGCCCGTCGTGCCATCGCGGCTGGCCTGGAGCGGGTTCGGGTTCGCTCGGTGATGACCTGCGAGTCCCGTGAGGGCGTCTGCCGAAGCTGCTATGGCCGCAACCTGGCCACCGGTCAGATGGTGGAGATCGGTGAGGCGGTGGGGGTGATCGCCGCCCAGTCGATCGGAGAGCCGGGGACCCAGCTGACCATGCGGACCTTCCATACCGGAGGGGTGGCGGGAGTCGACATCACCCAAGGCTTGCCGCGGGTCGAGGAGCTCTTCGAGGCCCGCGTTCCCAAAGGGAAGGCGATCATCTCCGAGATCGATGGTGAGCTGGAGGTGATCCGGCAGGATGGCTCCCGCAAGGTTCGGGTCACCTCGCGTGAGGAGTTCGAGGTCTCTTACCCGCTGGAGGCGGGCATGGACACCCTGGTCCAGGACGGCGAGGAGGTGATGGAGGGCCAGGAACTCGCTCGCAAGGGCGACGAGGCCATCCTCCGTACCCGTCATGCCGGCCGGGCCAGGGTCGGCCAGAGGGAGATCACGATCCAGGCCGTCGACGAGGAGATTCGAGAGTACGTGATCCCGCATGGGGTCAGGATCCGCCCTGAGCTTGAGCGGCGAGATGGCGGGACGGTGCTTGTCAAGGCCGGTCAGCAGATCACGGAGGGGTCGGTTAGCCCGCAGGAGCTGCTCCACGTGCTCGGCAAGGAGGCGGTCCAGACCTTCCTCGTCGAGGAGGTGCAGAAGGTCTACCGCTCCCAGGGCGTGGACATCAATGACAAGCACATCGAGGTCATCGTCCGTCAGATGATGCGCAAGGTGCGCATCGACTCGGCCGGCGATACCTCCCTGCTGCCGGGCGCGATCGTGTCCCAGTGGGAGTACGAGGAGGCCAATAAGCAGGTGCTGGCCGAGGGCGGCGAGCCAGCGACGGCCCAGACCGTGCTGTTGGGCCTGATCAAGGCGGCGCTCAACACCACCTCGTGGCTGTCGGCCGCCTCCTTCCAGGAGACCACCAGGGTTCTGACCGAGGCTGCCATCAGTGGGCAGGTGGACCGCCTTCGCGGCCTGAAGGAGAACGTGATCATCGGCAAGCTCATCCCGGCCGGGACTGGCCTTGACTACTACAAGAAACAGCGAGAGCAAGCCGCCCGGATGCTGGAGGAGGAGCCGATCGACCTGGAGATGCTGAGCGTCTAGCCTCTGAGAGGTGGCGGGGGGCGTCACGAGCGACGCCCCCCGGGGTCTCCAGGGTCGGGTCGTGGCCCCTGGTGGCATCCTCTGGTGGTGCCCGCCTGGTGACGTCGTCCCTCGGGCCGAGGGTCCATGCCGCTGTGATGACAGCTCTAGCCCTCTCCGGTTAGATTTCGTGGCATCGTAGGCCAGGCTCACGTCGATAGGGGTCCTTCGGCATGCCGGTGATCCACACCGGCAGCCGCTTAGGGCGTTACGAGGTGCACGAGTACCTCGGCCAGGGCGCGTTGGGTCCTGTCTTCCGTGGCTACGATCCCACCAGCGGCTCGGTTGCGGTCAAGGTGCTGGAGAGCCTGTCCGAGGAGGGCTGGTCTCGTTTCCGAGCCTTGGCGCCGGCCCTGGTCACGCTCAGGCACCCCAACCTGGTCAGCGTCCTCGACTTTGGCGAGGTGGGAGGCGAGGCCTACCTGATCCTGGAGTACGTCCAGGGTGGCTCCCTGGCCAGCCGCATGCGCGGCGGCACCCTTGGCCGGGAGGGGGCGTTATGGGTGCTGCGGGGGGCGGCCGCTGGCATCGACTATGCCCATCGCGGTGGGTTTGTCCATGGGGACCTGCGCCCTGAGCAAATCCTCCTCGGGCCTGATGACCATCCCTTTGTCAGCGACGTGGGGATGGGGTGGCTGCGGCGCGTCTCTCCCACCGCCCCTGACGCGCCGCCCATTGGGCCCGCCTACCTGGCCCCGGAGCAGGTGCGCGGAGCTGAGCCCACCACGGCCAGTGATTGTTATGCCTTCGCTGCCGTCGTCTACTGGCTTCTCACTGGTCGGCCTCCGTTCCTGGGGCGCCCGGAGGACGTGCTCCGGGACCAACTCCATACGGCACCGCCGCCGCCTTCGATGACCAAGCCCGAGCTTGGCCGCCGGACCGACCAGGTGCTCCTTCGGGGCTTGGCCAAGGAGCCGGCCGCGCGTTGGCAAACCTGCACGCAACTGGTCGAGGCGCTGGAGGATGCCCTACGTCAGGATGCTGCTCCCGCCTTCGTGGTCGGGACAACCCCGCCACGAGGCCGGCGGTGGCCGTGGGCGCTCGTCGGTGGCGGGCTGGCCGCCCTGGTCGTGGGCACGCTCCTCTACTTCTATCTGGCTAGTCGGCCCTCGGTCGTTAGCCTCCAGCTCTCCACCTCCATGGTCCCGGCTGGTGGCTCGCTCACTGTGAGCGCCACTCACCTTCCCCCAGGCCAGGTGGGCACGATCGAGCTCTCCAGCGATCCGGTACGGATCGGAACCTTTCAAGCCGATCAGTACGGCGATCTCCAGCAACAAGTGACGGTGCCCGCCGACACCAGCCCCGGAAGCCATCTGCTGAGCCTGTGCTGGCAAGGGCGCTGCCCGGTTAGCGCTCCCTTGACGGTCACGGCGGTATCACCCCCGCTCACCCCGTTGCCGACGCCCACGGCGACACCGACCCCGACTCCCACCCCGAGTCCATCACCGACCTCGACGGCGAGCCCGACGCCCCGTCCATCTCCAGCCACGCCGACGCCGGTCTCTCCCACCCTCAACCCTACGGTGAGCAGCTCTCCCACGCCCTAGTACCGCTACCGTACTTGCCACGGGCCTCCCACCCCGGCAGGATGGGTGTCCCTTCGACGGAGGTGGTGAGCACGCTCGACGACCTGGAGCGCTCGGGCGAGGCTTCCTCGTGTGCCTCGCCGACCGGCTCGCCCGGCGGGAGTCCCGTGAGTAGGTGGCCAGGTCCCTGCGGGGCCCGCTCGCCCCGCTCGCCCGCAAGAGCCGCTGGCGGGTGGCCGAGGCGGTGGGGGATGCCGCCCAAGACCGCAGGCAGCGGCGGCTCGATCGGGTCAACGGGGATGTCGATGCCGCCCCAGACCGTCTCCAGGCCTTCGTGCGCGAGCCCTTCGGTGACCCCGGAGGGGATCGGTGCCCTGGACGGGACCGGCGTCCTCGGGGCACCCCATCGGAGCTCGCTCCGATGGGGACCCCTCGGTGGAGAGCCCCTGGCCCCGACCGAGGTCTCGCTCCAGGAGCTGGTGACGGTGGCGCTGCCGCTGCCCGCGCTCGCTGGGGCTTGGCTTGGTGTGGTCGTGGTGGAGACGAGCCAAGCGCTGGCTCGGTGCGGCCATCGAGCGCCGTGGTCGCTCCTCCGCGGCCAGCTCGGCGGGTGAGGCTCGAGAGCTCGAGCTCTCAAGGCCCGCCGGGCGATCCCAGGGCTCCACCGCCCGCGCTGGTCCTTCGGGGGAGGCCGGTCGAAGGCAGGCGGTCTCGGTAGCCGACCGTTCCCCAGCCCTGGCCTCGGCCAAGGAGGGGACCCGTGCCGGACCCGGGGATCTGCCCCGGGCCGACGCGGTCGGAGCCGATCCCCTGCCGAGCCCGCCTCCGGCCTGGCTGGCTCGGGCCCGGGCGTGCCCACCATCCCCTCCTCCTTCGAGCGTCGGTGGCGTGCCTGGGAGCGGATCGCTCGTGCCGATGTCAGGCCGGGAAGGCGTGGAAGCTTCGCCCCCCACCCGCTCCGGGCACCTCCGGTCGCGGTCGGCGGATCGTGGTTCCCGCGCCCGGTCCTGCCGCTCGGCCGGTCCTCGCGGGCGGGCGTGGAGCGGCGGTGATCTGGCCCCGACCGGCCTTCGTATCGGGTTGACGAAGGGAAGATGGCAGGGCTCGCCGGATGGACAGCGGGCGATCCCTTGAGCGGGTGACATCCACCACGTACGACTTCTCGTCCCTCCACTCCGAAGGGGCGCCCCGAAATGGGGCGCCTCTTTTCGTGCTCCGGGCACCCGTGTCTCCATTCGGCAATGGAGGTGATACGCGGACAGCTGGATGGCTTGGGGACGCTGGGGCGACCGTGCTGAGGTCATCGCTCTCGCGCCCGGGTCGGGGCTGTGGCCACCCCTCACCACGACCGCTCCCTCGTCCTCGACCACCTTGCCAGCCATCAGCTCCCGTCCCTCTGAGGCTGGTCACGCCTCCTCGCCGGCCGAGGCGCTGTCGATGTCAGCGGGATCGCCGGGTGGTTGGCCCGGCTAGGTGATCACTTGATGGCCGCGCCTGGCCCTGGGCCTGGGGCCGTCCGCCTTCTCCCCCGTCGCCTCCATCGCTGCTCTGTCGACCGGCTTTGAGGAATGGGGGCATTACGCTGAGGCCTCTGGGCCGGCCGGATCGCCACCTTGGAACGCGGGCCCGTTGCCCACCTGCGTCGTCGCTCGCAGCCGAGCCTCTGCCACCGCTCCCGGTGGATCGACTCCAGACGAAACCCGACAACCCGGGGCATGGCACGGGGGGGCGGCGGCGTGGCATGATGAGAGGGAGCCGAGGCGGCGGTAGCACGGGCACGAGGGTGCGGCCTTCGGGTATACTCACCCTTCGACTCCAGCTTGCCGTGGCTTGCTGGAGGTGCCGATTCACGAGAACCCCACTCAGGAGAACCCGTTGCCGACCATCCAACAGCTGATTCGCGTTGGCCGGAAGCCGGTCGTCAAGAAGTCGAAGTCCCCTGCGCTGAGGGGATCACCCCAGCGCCGGGGGGTCTGCGTGCGCGTCTATACGACCACTCCGAAGAAGCCAAACTCGGCCCTTCGGAAGGTCGCGCGTGTACGTTTGACCACCGGGGTCGAGGTCACCGCCTACATCCCAGGCATCGGGCACAACTTGCAAGAGCACTCCGTCGTCCTCATCCGGGGCGGCCGGGTGAAGGATCTGCCTGGGGTTCGCTACCACATCATCCGGGGGACCCTGGACACCGCAGGGACAAGGAACCGGAAGCAGGGCCGTTCCAAGTACGGCGCCAAGCGCGAGAAGGGCAGGTAGATGCCGCGTCGCTACCGTCCGGTCAAGCGTCCGATTGCGCCCGACCCGGTCTACAACTCCGAGTCGGTGGGGAAGTTCATCAACATCGTCATGCGCAATGGGAAGAAGTCGCTGGCCGAGCGCATCACCTATGAGGCCCTACGTCGCGCCGGACGAATGGCCAGGAAGGAGCCGCTCGAGGTGTTTGAGCAGGCATTGCGAAATGCCACCCCGGTGCTTGAGGTCAAGCCACGAAGGGTCGGTGGCGCTACCTATCAGGTGCCGGTCGAGATCCGGCCCGATCGCCGTCTGGCCTTGGCGCGGCGGTGGATCGTCCGTTTCGCCCGGCAGCGGAACGGCAAGAGCATGGCTGAGAAGCTCGCCGCGGAGCTAGTGGACGCGGCCAACAACACCGGTGGCGCGGTACGGCGCAAGGAAGAAACCCATCGGATGGCGGAATCAAACAAAGCTTTCAGCCATTTCCGATACTGAGCGCGGAGGCACAACGGACATCGCAGTGGTCGCAGTGAAGCAGGTGGAGCGGAGCACCAGGCTGGAGCGGCTCCGGAACATCGGGATCATGGCGCACATCGACGCCGGTAAGACCACGACCACGGAGAGGATCCTCTTCTACGCTGGCCGGTTGCATCGGATGGGCGAGGTCCACGATGGGGCCGCGACCATGGACTGGATGGTCCAGGAGAAGGAGCGGGGGATCACCATCACCTCCGCCGCCACCACCTGTCAGTGGCGAGACCACTGGATCAACATCATAGACACACCCGGACACGTGGACTTCACGGTGGAGGTGGAACGCAGCCTCCGAGTGCTGGATGGCGCGATCGCCATCTTCGATGCTGTGGCCGGGGTCGAGCCGCAGTCCGAGACCGTGTGGCGTCAGGCCGATCACTACGGGGTGCCACGGATCGCCTTCATCAACAAGATGGATCGGATCGGGGCCGATTTCTACGCCTCGGTGGAGTCGATCCGGAACCGGCTAGGGGCGCGTGCTGTGCCTGTCCAGCTCCCGATTGGGGCCGAGGATGGCTTCAAGGGGGTCGTCGACCTCCTGGGGGAGCGGGCCATCATTTACACCGACGACCTGGGCAAGAACTTCGAAAGCTCGGAAATCCCGGTTGAGCTGCGAGACCGGGTGGTGCACTTTCGGCGCGAGCTGGTGGAGGCGGCGGCCGACTTCGACGACGAGGTCATGCGGAGGTACCTTGAGGAGCAGGACCTGTCGGTTGCCGACCTGGTGCGGGCGCTGCGTCGGGGCACCGTGACCGGCCATCTGGTGCCGGTCCTGTGCGGTGCGGCCCTGCGCAACAAGGGGGTCCAGCCCTTGCTCGACGCAGTGGTCGACTACCTCCCCTCGCCAGCTGACAAGGCGACCGTTGAGGGAGTGGATCCACGCGACCAGAGCCTGGCGGTTCGCCCGATCCAGGAGGATGCTCCCTTCTGCGCCCTGGCCTTCAAGATCCAGATGGATCCCATGGGCGTGGGCAAGCTCACCTTCTTTCGCGTCTACTCCGGGCGCTTGAGCGCTGGCTCTACGGTGCTCAACGTGACCACCGGCCGTCGTGAGCGCATCGGCCGCGTCCTGCGTATGCACGCCATGCGCCGGGAGGAGGTGCAGGAGGTGCTGGCCGGGGACATCGCTGCCGCCGTTGGCCTGAAGGGCACGTCCACTGGTGACACCCTGGCTGACGAGGAGCATCCCATCCTCCTCGAGGCGATGGAGTTCCCGGAGCCGGTGATCTCGGTGGCGATCGAGCCTAAGACCAAGGCCGACCAGGACAAGCTAGGGGCGGCGTTGCAGCGGCTTTCCGAGGAGGACCCGACCTTCCGTGTCTGGACCGACGAGGAGACGGGGCAGAACATCATCGCCGGCATGGGCGAGCTGCACCTGGAGATCATCGTCGACCGCCTCATGCGTGAGTTCAAGGTCGATGCCAACGTGGGCAAGCCGCAGGTGGCCTATCGGGAGGCGATCCGCAAGCCTGCCCATGGCACCGGTCGCTTCATCCGCCAAACGGGTGGCAAGGGACAGTACGGCCACGTCGAGATCGACGTCGAGCCGCTGGGACGCGGCGGCGGGTTCGAGTTCGTGGATCGGATCACCCAAGGGCGGATCCCGCGTGAATTCGTGCCCGCCGTCGAACGGGGTGTGCGCAATGCGCTGACCACCGGCGTGCTCGCTGGCTACCCGGTGGTAGACGTTCGGGTGACCTTGGTCGACGGCTCCTATCACCCGGTCGACTCCAGCGAGCAGGCCTTCGAGATCGCGGGCTCGCTCGCCATCAAGGACGCGCTCCGTCGAGCAGCCCCCTATCTTCTGGAGCCGATCATGAAGGTGGACGTCGTGATGCCGCAGGAGTACCTGGGTGATGTGATGGGGGACCTCACCTCGCGTCGTGGGCACATCCTGGGCATGGAGGGCAAGGGCACCTCTCAATCGGTGAAGGCGTTCGTTCCCTTGGCCGAGATGTTCGGCTACGCCACCGACCTGCGTTCCCTGACCTCCGGTCGTGCCACCTATACCATGCAGTTCGATCACTACGAGGAGCTTCCGGACAACCTGGCCGAGGCCGTCGGCCAGCGGGGTCGGAGGTAGAGGCTCCACGCCACAGTCAGACGCAGGAGGCAGCAGTGGGAAAGAAGAAGTTCGAGCGCACCAAGCCCCACATGAACGTCGGGACCATCGGTCACATCGACCATGGCAAGACGACGTTGACGGCCGCCATCACGAAGGTGCAATCGGAGAAGGGCCTGGCCCAGTTCCGGGCTTTCGACACCATCGACAAGGCTCCCGAAGAGCGGCAGCGCGGGATCACCATCTCCATTGCGCACGTGGAGTACGAGACCGAGAAGCGTCACTACGCCCACGTCGACTGCCCAGGCCATGCTGACTACATCAAGAACATGATCACCGGCGCTGCCCAGATGGATGGGGCCATCCTCGTCGTGGCGGCCAATGATGGTGCCATGCCCCAGACCCGTGAGCACATCTTGCTGGCTCGCCAGGTGAACGTGCCCTACATCGTCGTCGCCCTCAACAAGGTCGACATGGTCGACGACGAGGAATTTCTTGAGCTGGTGGAGCTCGACCTCCGCGACCTGCTGAATCGGTATGAGTTCCCAGGCGATGACATCCCCATCGTCCGGGTTTCGGCGCTGAAGGCGCTGGAGGGCGATCCGGAGTGGAAGAAGCGGATCGAGCAACTGCTCGATGCCGTCGACACCTACATGCCCGAGCCGATCCGGGATACCGAGAAGCCCTTCCTGATGCCGATCGAGGACGTGTTCACGATCGAGGGTCGGGGCACGGTGGTCACCGGTCGAGTGGAGCGCGGGACCCTGAAGCTGAACGAGCCAGTCGAGATCGTGGGCATCCGCGAGACCCGGAGCACCGTGGTGACCGGGATCGAGATGTTCCACAAGAGCATGGATGTTTGCCAGGCAGGCGACAACGTGGGCTGCCTCCTGCGGGGTGTGAAGCGCGATGAGGTCGAACGTGGGCAGGTGCTGGCCAAGCCCGGCTCGATCACGCCGCATACGACCTTCAAGGCGAACGTCTACGTCCTGCGCAAGGAGGAGGGCGGCCGCCACACACCCTTCTTCTCGAATTACCGCCCGCAGTTCTACATGCGAACCACCGATGTCACCGGCACCATTACCCTCCCCGAGGGGGTGGAGATGTGCATGCCGGGCGACAACGTGGAGATGACGGTCGAGCTGATCACGCCGATCGCGATTGAGGACGGCCTGCGCTTCGCGATCCGCGAGGGTGGTCGTACGGTCGGTGCCGGCGTGGTCACGTCGGTGATCAAGTAGAGGTTCACAGCATCAGGAAAAAGGGGGCCGGCAGTTGGCGCAGAGAATCAGGATTCGGCTCAAGGCCTACGACCACAAGGTCCTGGACCAGGCGGCGGACAGGATCGTGGACACCGCCCGGCGGGCCAACGCGCGCACGGCCGGCCCCATCCCCCTGCCCACCGAGATCCGCAAGCACACGGTCATTCGATCACCGTTCATCGACAAGGACTCTCGGGAACAGTTCGAGATGCGCACCCACAAGCGCATCGTGGACATCCTGGATCCCAATCCCCGTGTGGTGGATTCGCTGATGCGGCTCAACCTCCCTGCCGGTGTCTCCATCGAGATCAAGCTGTAGGCCATGGCGAAGGGACTGCTGGCCCGCAAGTTGGGCATGACCCAGGTCTTCAACCCAGACGGCACGGTGGCGGCCGTCACGGTCCTTGAGGCTGGCCCCTGTCGGGTGCTTGACCTGCGCACGCCGGAGCGTGACGGTTACCGGGCCGCCCGGCTCGCTTTCGGCCCCGTCGACGCTAAGCGCCTGAACAAGCCCCGGCTGGGCGAGTTCCGCAAGGCCGGGCAGGCGCCAGCTCGGCGGATCGCTGAGATCCGTGACTACGAGGGGGTGGAGCCCGGTCAGGAGTTGACCTGCGAGATCTTCAGTGAAGGTGAGCTGGTGGACGTGACCGGCACCTCGAAGGGCAAGGGGTTCCAGGGCATGGTGCGACGTCACGGGTTCGGCCGCGGGCCGGAGACCCATGGATCGATGAACGTCCGCAAGCCAGGTTCGATCGGAGCGACCGACGCCGCTCGCGTGTTCAAGGGCCTGCGCATGGCTGGCCACATGGGCCACGTGCGCGCCACTGTGCAGGGGCTCCGAGTCCTGCGTGTGGATCCCCAGCGCAACCTCTTGCTGGTGCATGGTAGTGTGCCCGGCCCAAAGGGTGGGATCGTCATGGTGCGCGGTTCCGTCAAACAGCGAACGAAGAAGCAGTGAGGACGATGGCGAAGACGAGAACCGTGGAGATCGCATCCGAGCCGACCGTTGGGGAGGTGGACCCGTCCCAGCTCGCCGTCCCTCGCTATGACGTCAATGGCGAGCGTGTCGGGGAGGTGGACCTGCCCGCCTCGGTGTTCGCGCAGCGGCCGAACATGGCCGTGATGCACCAGGCCCTGGTCCGGCAGCTCGCCAATGCGCGCCAGGGGACGGCCTCCACCAAGACCCGTGCCACGGTGCGCGGTGGTGGGGCCAAGCCCTACCGCCAGAAGGGCACTGGCCGAGCCCGACACGGCTCGATCCGCGAGCCGTCGATGGTCGGGGGCGCCACCGTGTTCGGACCGCATCCACGCAGCTATCGTCAACGGATGCCCCGAAAAATGCGCCGACTGGCGGTGCGGTCGGCGTTGAGCGTGAAGCTCGCCGAGGGCAAGGTCGCGGTGCTCGATGGCTTCGCTCTGGAGGAGCCGCGGACCAAGGCCATGGTCGAGTTCCTCCGTCGGGTCGGGGTGGAGCGCTCTGCGCTGGTGGTCCTCCCTGCTCCTAACGACGTGGTCGCTCGCTCGATGAGCAACCTGCCCTGGGCCAAGCCGATCCTGGCCTACAACCTGAATCTGCACGACATCTTCACCCACGAGCAGCTGTTGATCGCCAATGACGCGGTGGGGGTGATCGCGGAAGTCTTTGCTCCGGCTCCTGCCCGTGCCCGGGTGGGGGAGGCTGATGGCGAGTCCGGCACAAGTCCGATGGGAAGCCCTGACGAGGTGGAGAGATGAGTCGGTCACCGGCCGAGGTCGTCCTCGGGCCCGTCATCACCGAGCGTTCCTATGCCCTCTTTCAGCAGGGTCGCTACACCTTCCGGGTAGCGAGCGATGCCACCAAGCCAGAGATCGCCAGGGCGCTGGAGGAGCATTACAAGGCTCAAGGGGTGAAGGTGGCCAGTGTGAACACGGTTCGGGTTCGTGGCAAGGTTCGGCGTGTCGGCCGTGGGCGGACTGTACGGCGGACCCCAGACTGGAAGAAAGCCATTGTGACGTTGTCCGCCGGCAAGCTGGAAGGGCTGTTCGGAGGGGTGTAGGATGCCAGTTCGCAAATACAAGCCGACCAGCCCAGGGCGCCGCTTCATGGCCACGCCCAGCTTCGAGGAGATCACGCGCTCGAAGCCGGAGAAGAGCCTGCTGGAGAAGCTGCCCCGGCGAGCCGGTCGCAACAATCAGGGACGGATCACGGTGCGTCACCGTGGCGGTGGCGGGCGGCGTATTTATCGCAAGATCGACTTCAAGCGTGACAAGTTCGGTGTGCCGGGCACGGTGACCAGCATCGAGTACGATCCGAATCGTACTGCGCGCATCGCGCTGGTCTCCTACCGAGATGGGGAGAAGCGGTACATCCTCGCCCCCCTCGGGCTCAAGGTGGGCGATCGGTTGATGAGCGGCCCGGAGGCGCCCATCCGAGTCGGCAACGCTTTGCCCCTGGCCAGGATCCCGGTCGGCTCGACCATCCACAACATCGAGCTGACGCTGGGGCGAGGGGGGCAGCTTGTCCGCTCGGCAGGAGCGTCGGCGCAGCTCCTTGCCAAGGAGGGCAACTACGCGGTGGTGCGCATGCCTTCTGGCGAGCTGCGCCGTATCCACATTCGCTGCATGGCAACGATCGGACAGGTCGGGAACCTGGAGCATGAGAATGAGTCTGGGGGCAAAGCCGGTCGCTCACGTTGGCTCGGCCGGCGCCCAGCGGTGCGTGGTTCCACGATGAACCCGAACGATCACCCGCACGGCGGCGGTGAGGGCAAGACGGGGCCGGGCGGCAACCCGAAGACGCCCTGGGGCAAGCCTGCGCTCGGCCTGCGCACGCGCAAGCCGAAGAAGGCCTCCAACAGGTTCATCATCCGTCGTCCGGAGCGAAAGCAGTGAGCGAGGATGAGGAGTAGGCGATGTCGAGGTCGCTGAAGAAGGGTCCGTACATCGATCCGAAGCTGGCCGAGAAGATCGCCCGGTTGAACGCTACCCACGAGAAGCGGGTGATACGTACCTGGGCCCGAGCCTCGACCATCTTCCCGGAGATGGTTGGCCACACCGTGGCGGTGCATGATGGCCGCAAGCACGTGCCGGTGTTCATTACCGAGAACATGGTCGGCCATCGGCTCGGTGAGTTCGCCCCCACCCGCCATTTCCGTGGTCATGGTGGAAAAACCGAGCGGGGGAGCCGGGTCAGATGAGCCGTCCCGCTGAGCCTTTCGCTCGAGCCCGGTACGTCAGGCGGTCGCCTCGAAAGGTACGGTTGGTCGCCGGCCTGGTACGCGGCCTGCGTGTCTCCGACGCGCTCGCCCAGCTCCAGTTCTCCCCCAAGCATGCGGCCCGTGACCTGGCCAAGGTGATTCGCTCGGCTGCGGCCAATGCGGAGCACAACTGGGATCTCTCCCGGGATCGGCTCTGGGTGAAGCAAGTCGTGGTCGATCCCGGGCCGATCATGAAACGAATCCGGCCGGTGAGCCGGGGGATGGCGCATCGGTACTTCCATCGCACCTGTCACATCACGGTCGTGGTCGAGGAGCGTCCGGAGCCAGCCGATGGTCGACAGGGGCGACGCCGCCCGTCGGCGAGACGAGCGGAGGCTCCGGTGGTGGAGAGGGAAGCGCCTGCGCTGCCCGAGGCGTCAGGCGAGGCCGGCGAGGGGGAATAGTCCATTGGGTCACAAGGTCCACCCGAACGCGTTTCGACTCGGGATCTACCGGGGCTGGGAGGCGAACTGGTTCGCCAGCGGCAAGGACTACACCAAGCTCCTCCACGAAGACCTTGAGATGCGGCGCTTGATCGCTACGCGCCTGCGCAACGCGGGGATTGCTCGGATCGAGACCGAGCGGTCGTCCAACGCCCAGATGACCATCACTATCCATACCGCCAAGCCGGGGATCGTGATCGGCAAGGGAGGGGCGTCTGTCGACCAGCTGCGCGAGGACCTTGAGAAGCAGTTCGGCAATCGGGTTCGCCTCTCGATTCAGGAGATCAAGCAACCTGAGCTCGATGCCCAGCTGGTGGCTGAGAACATTGCGTCCCAGTTGGAACGGCGGATCAGCCATCGGCGAGCGATGAAGCAGTCGATCCTGCGTACGATGCGGGCTGGCGCCAAGGGGGTTCGGATCGAGCTCAGTGGCCGTCTCCGTGGGGCCGAGATGGCCCGACGCGAGTGGGATCGCGAGGGGCGGGTGCCGCTTCACACCCTGCGGGCCGACATCCAGTTCGGTCAGGCGACCGCGAAAACAACGTTCGGGGTCATCGGCGTCAAGGTGTGGATCTACCGTGGCGACGTCTCGCCGCGGCGGGTCGAGCAGGCCACGGAGCCAACGGCCGAGGTGACCACCGGGGAGCAGACGGCGCTGCCGGGGGGGCGAGCCGAATCGACCGCCGCTGGCCAGGGGGCCGGGCAGGGACAGCAGCCCGGCGGTCAGCGTCGTCGACGTCGGGGCAGTCGTGGTGGCCAGGGCGGGGCCGGGCAGCCCCGAGGCCAGCATGGCCGCCAGGGGACGGGTGGATCGCATGCCCAAGGTTCCCATTCGGAAGCAACCCGCGATCGCGCGCTTCCGTCGGACGAGCGGGGTGGCGCGGCGCCGGGCGACAGGGGTGTGGCCCCGCCGGCGGGGGGGCAAGGTGAGGCCCCCGTGCCCGAGACAGGCCAGGAGGGGAGTGGCAATGCTCCTGCCTAAGCGGGTCAAGCATCGTAAGGTCCAGAAGGGCCGCCGGAAGGGGGTCGCGAGCCGCGGCAACACCATCTCGTTCGGGCAGTTCGCCCTGCAAGCGGTCGAGGCTTGCTGGATGACGAACCGGCAGATCGAGGCCGCCCGGCGAGCCATGACCCGTCACGTCCGTCGTGGTGGCCAGATCTGGATCCGGGTTTTCCCGGACAAGCCGGTGACCAAGAAGCCAGCCGAGACCCGCATGGGCTCAGGGAAGGGCAACCCCGAGGGCTGGGTCGCCGTCGTTAAGCCCGGACGCATCCTGTTCGAGATGGGCGGGGTCGATCCCGAGGTCGCCAGGGAAGCCATGCGTCTGGCGGCGGCCAAGCTGCCCATCAAGACCCGGTTCTTGTCCACGGTCGAGGGCCAGGCTGGGCACGTAGGGGGTGCGGAACGGTGAAGGCTGAGGAGCTGAGGGCACTGGACATCGCCGAGCTCGAGGATCGGCTCAAGGGTGCCCGCCGCGAGCTATACGAGTTGCGTTTCAAGCTGGCGGTGGGGCAGCTGGAGAACCATCGCCAGATCCGGAAGACGCGCAAGGACATCGCCCGAATCCTGACCGTGCTCCACCAGCGTCGGCTGGAGGGCGCGGCCGTTCCCGTGGGTGTGGCCGCACCCCCCGCTGAGGCCTCGGTTCCTGTCCAAGCGACACCCGAGCACGTGGAAGCTTCAACCTCTGGCGAGCCGAAGGTGGCCCAGCCGTCTGATCACGAAGCTGAGGACCTCGGACGCCCGGGCACGGATCGAGAGGGAAACGATGAGTGAGGCGCAGACCCACCAGCGTGGCTATCGAAAGGTGCGGACGGGACGTGTCGTCTCCGACCGGATGGACAAAACGGTGGTGGTGCAGGTGTCGAACCTAAAGCCCCATCCGCTCTATAAGAAGGTGATCCAGCGCCGGGTTCGCTTCAAGGCGCACGACGAAGGCAATGAGTGCCGTGTGGGCGACCTGGTGCGGATCATGGAGACCCGGCCGCTCTCGAAGGACAAGCGCTGGCGAGTGGTCGAGATCGTGGAGAGAGCCCGCTGAGCATGATCCAGCAAGAGACGAGGCTCAAGGTCGCTGACAATAGCGGGGCCCGTGAGTTGCTCTGCATTCGCGTGATGGGCGGTAGCAAGCGTCGATACGCCCGAGTGGGTGATGTCATCACTGCCACCGTCAAGTCCGCGCAGCCGGGCGGTCAGGTCAAAAAGGGCGAGATTGTGCGGGCCGTCGTGGTTCGGGTCGCCAAGGAGTACCGGCGCCCAGATGGCTCGAACATCCGTTTCGACGACAACGCGGCCGTCCTCATCAACCCCCAGAACAACCCTAGGGGGACTCGGATCTTCGGCCCGGTGGCGCGGGAGCTGCGAGAGCGGAACTTCATGAAGATCGTGTCCCTGGCCCCGGAGGTACTGTAGGTGCTTAGGAACAAGCCGCGCCCGCGACCACGGCGGCTGGACCTCGCGCCCGGCGACACGGTGCTGGTGATCGCGGGCCGGGACAAAGGCAAGAGCGGTGAGGTCCTGCGGACCTTGCCGCGCAAGAACCAGGTGGTGGTGAAGGGCGTCAACATCCTCAAGCGGCACGTGAAGGCGGGCAAGCGCGCCGGCGGCAACGTGGCCATGCAGGGTGGTATCGTTGATTTCGAGGCGCCCCTGGACCGCAGCAACGTGATGTTGCTCTGTCCCTCTTGCAACCGACCGACGCGGATCAAGCACGTCGTGCTCGAGAATGGGGAGCGGGCGTTGCAATGCCGCCGTTGCGGCGAGCCCTACGAGCGGCCAAGGAGGAGCGAGGCTCAGTGAGCGTCGCCACCGTGACCAGAGAGCCCAACCTCGCGGTCCAATACCGCGAGAAGGTGGTGCCGGCCCTCATCCGGGAGTTCGACTACTCCAACGTCATGGAGGTCCCCCGGATCGTCAAGATCGTGGTCAACATCGGCATCGGTGAGGCCAAGGACAATGCGCAGGCCCTTGAGGCCGCGGTCCAGGATGTGCGCGCCATCACGGGCCAACAGCCGGTCGTGGTCAAGGCCCGGAAGTCGGTGGCAGCCTTCAAGCTGCGGGCCGGCATGCCGGTCGGCATCAAAGCGACTCTGCGTGGGCGCCGGATGTGGTACTTCCTTGAGAAGCTCGTCACCGTGGCCCTGCCCCGGATCCGCGACTTCCGTGGCGTCGATCCGGATGACTTTGATGGCCGAGGCAACTATTCGCTGGGGCTGCGAGAGCAGATCATCTTCCCTGAGATCGACTACGACAAGATCGACAAGCTCCGTGGGCTCGAGGTCGTGATCGTGACCACGGCGAAGACGGACGAAGAGGGGCGCTCGCTGCTCGCGCAGCTGGGCATGCCGTTCCGCAAGAGGTAGGAGAGTGGCCAAGAAGGCAGCGATCGAACGCTGGAAGCGGCCTCCCAAATTCCGGGTTCGGTTCCACAACCGGTGCCGGCTCTGTGGTCGTCCACGGGCATATATGAGGCAGTTCGGCATGTGCCGGATCTGCTTCCGGAAGCTGGCCGCCGAGGGGCGTATCCCCGGCGTGACAAAGTCGAGCTGGTGATGGCGAAGAAGACGGGAGTCGGTGTTCCCTCTGATCCCATTGCGGACATGCTGACGAGGATCCGGAACGCGAACGCGGCCCGGCAGGCCGAGGTGCGGGTGCCCTCCTCCAAGCTCAAGCTGGAGATGGCCAGGGTGCTCAAGGAGGAGGGGTACATCGCGGACTACGAGGTGGAGCCGGCGACGGGGCATGCGGGTGAAGTGCTGAAGATCACGTTCGTGTCGCGTCCCGACCGCCGTCGGGTCATCTCCGGGGTGAAGCGCATCAGCCGTCCTGGCCTTCGGGTGTACGCTCGCAAGACGGAGATCCCTCGCGTCCTGGGTGGGCTAGGCATCGCCATCCTCTCCACCAGCAAGGGCGTGATGAGCGGCCGCCAAGCGCTGCGCGCTGGCGTGGGCGGCGAGGTCCTCGCCTACGTGTGGTAGATGCGAGGTAGCGAGGTCGATGTCGAGAATCGGAAGACTCCCCATCCAGATCCCAGACGGCGTGAGCGTTGACGTAGAGGGCAACCGTGTCACCGTCCAGGGGCCCAAAGGACGATTGGAGCGCGCGGTGCCGGCGCAGATCACCGTCCGCGTGGAGGACGGGCGGGTGCTCTGCGAGCGTCCCAGCGACGGTCGGGTGCACCGATCCTTGCATGGGCTGACCCGGACCTTGGTGGCCAACATGGTGCAAGGGGTCTCGCAGGGCTTCCGCAAGGAGCTGGAGCTGGTCGGGGTCGGGTACCGAGCCCAGAAGCAGGGCGAGGACCTGGTCCTGAGCCTCGGCTTCTCGCGCCCCGTGCGCTACCGCCCTCCGTCGGGGGTAAGCATCGAGGTCTCGGACCCCACCCACTTCGCGGTCAGCGGCATCTCGAAGGAAGAGGTGGGTCAGGTGGCGGCTGATCTCCATCGCCTGCGGCCGCCCGAGCCGTATAAGGGCAAAGGGGTCATGTACCGGGGTGAGCAGATCCGGCGCAAGGCTGGCAAGGCCACCAAGGGGGGAAGGTAGCGGTGATCACACCCTTCGATCGGAAGGCGGCACGCCAGCGTCGTCACCGTCGGGTACGGGTCAAGCTGAGGGGCACAGCCCAACGGCCCCGTCTGGCCGTGTACCGGAGCCTGCATCACGTGTACGCCCAGATCATCGACGACGAGTCAGGCCGCACCTTGGCCGCGGCCTCGACCTTGCAGCTTCGCTCTGGGGCCAAGAACGTGGAGGCTGCGGCGGCGGTTGGGCGTGCCATCGCCGAGCGGGCCAGGGCGGTGGGAGTGACCCGCGTGGTGTTCGATCGTGGCGGCTTCCTGTACCACGGTCGTGTCAAGGCGCTTGCGGACGCCGCGCGTGAAGCCGGATTGGAGTTCTAGATCGATGGGAGCACGCCATGGGGATGCGCAGCCCGACCTACGCTGACCGCTCGGAGCTAACCGAGCGCGTGGTCAGCCTCAACCGGGTCGCCAAGGTCGAGAAGGGAGGACGTCGATTCTCGTTCTCCGCCCTGATCGTGGTCGGAGACATGAACGGGCGGGTCGGCGCTGGCCTGGGGAAGGCCAGGGAGGTCCCGGAGGCCATCCGCAAGGGCGTTGAGATCGCGAAGCGCAACATGATCACGGTCCCCCTCATCGGCACGACCATTCCCCACGAGGTTCGCTTCAAGTGGGGGGCGGCGAAGATCTTGATCAAGCCAGCGGCTCCCGGCACCGGGGTGATCTCGGGGGGGGCGATGCGGGCGGTGATCGAGCTGGCCGGCATCAAGGACATCCTCACCAAGTCCCTGGGGAGCAACAATCCCATCAACACGGTTCGGGCAACGATCGAGGCACTGCGTTCCTTGCGTACCGCTCAGGAGGTGGCTGACCTGCGGGGCAAGGAGGTGGAGCAGATCGTCGGGCCACGTCTGGCCGCTGCCTATCGAGCCGCTGAGCGGGACGGAGGGCTGCCGACATGACCTCAGCTTCGACGACCTCGAATCGGGGCATGGTCTCCTCCGCCGGAGGAGGCCAGGCGCCGAGGACGATTCGGGCGACCTGGAAGAAGAGCGCGATTGGCTACTCTTGGAGGGCCAAAGCGACCATCCAGTCTCTGGGCTTCCGTAGGTTGAACCAGACCAAGGAGCTGCCGGACACGCCGGCGGTTCGTGGCATGCTCGCGAAGGTCAGCTTCCTGGTAGCGGTCGAGGGAGAGCCGTGGACCCCCCCCAAGCGGGCCAAGTACAAGACGCCACGGGCTCGTTCGGCCAAGAAGCACTCGAGGGGTAGGTGACGGTGGAGCTGCATGATCTCCGGCCCCCGACGGGGGCCCGCCGCCGACGGGTGCGCGTCGGCCGTGGCACTGGCTCTGGGCATGGCAAGACGTCCGGTCGGGGACAGAAGGGTCAGCTTGCCCGTAGCCAAGGCTTTCGCCTCGGCTTCGAGGGTGGCCAGATGCCCCTTGGCCAGCGGTTGCCCAAACTGGGGGGCTTCAAGAACCCGTTCAAGCGGGTGTACGCGGTGGTCAACCTGACCAAGCTCAACCGCTTCCCGGACGGGGCGACGGTTGACGTCGAGGACCTCTACGAGGCTGGCCTGGCCCGGCCCGGGGTGCCGGTGAAGCTGCTGGGGACCGGCAGGCTGCGGCGTCGGCTAGAGGTGTCGGCTCATGCGGTCAGCGAGCGGGCACGTTCGGCCATCGAGGGCAAAGGTGGCCGGGTGACGGTGGTCGACGAACCGGGGCGTCCGCCGCGCAAGACGGCACGCGGGTAGGCGGATCCCGAGGGTGGACCCGCCGGGATGTGGCCATCGTGTTGCCGTTGGCGAGCGGCTGAGCCGACGATCCGCCTTGAGGATGCCGAGGTTGGCAGCTTGGTGTGCCCTTCGGCGCCCAGAGCGGGTAGGCTCAATATGGGTTGAGGGCACATGAACCTTCTGGAAGCGATCACCAACGCCTTCCGGTTACCGGAGCTCCGTAACAAGCTGCTCTTCACTGCGGCGATACTGGTGATTTTCCGCCTGTTCGCCAACATCGAGATCCCTGGGGCGAACCAGGCTGCCCTCCAGAGCCTCTTCAACAACCAGCCCATCCTGGGGCTCCTCAACCTCTTCTCGGGCGGTGGCCTGTCGACCTTCAGCATCGTCGCCATGGGGCTCAATCCCTACATCAACGCTGTCATCATCATGCAGCTGATGACGGTGATCTCCGAGCGGATCAAGGAGATCTCCCGGGAAGGGGAACTGGGGCAACGTAAGATCACGCGCTGGAGCCGGTACCTGGCCGTGGCCCTGGCCCTGGGCCAGGCTTACGGCTACACGGTGCTCTTCCAGAACAACCCCGGCACGCCGATCCTGCCCGCGGACCTGGACTGGTTCTCGCGGGCCACGATCATGCTCACCATGACCGCGGGAACGATCCTGGCCATGTGGCTGGGCGAGCTGATCACCGAGTATGGGATCGGCAACGGGGTCTCGCTGATCATCTTCGCCGGCATCATCGGTCGGGGCCCTCGTACCGTGTACTCGGCCATCGCCGGCCACCTGGGGGGAGGGGCCGGCCTCGCCGACATCCTGCCCTTCGTTGCTCTGGCGGTGATCGCGCTGGTGGCGGTGGCCTTCGTGATCGAGGTCCAGCAGGCGGTTCGCAAGATCCCCATCCAGTCGGCTCAGCGGCTGACGGGAGGGAGAACCGTGCAGGGGCGGCAGAGCTTCCTGCCCCTTCGGGTCAACCAGGCAGGGGTGATCCCGATCATCTTCGCGATCTCGATCATGACTTTCCCGAACATCGTGGCCAACTACCTGACCGCTGCCCCAAACAATTCCTGGTGGCATCAAGCGGCGTTGTGGGTGAACGGCAATTTCGTCCCCGACGGCCCCAACCTGGGCGCCATGGTCGCCTACAACGTTCTCTACTTCCTTTTCATCTTCGGCTTCACGTACTTCTACACGGCCGTGACCTTCGATGTGAACGACGTGGCGGACAACCTGCGTCGTTACTCCAGCTTCATCCCTGGCATCCGACCTGGACGCTCCACAGCCGAATACTTGGGGGCGGTCATGAACCGCGTGACCTTCGCGGGCGCAATCTTCCTGGGCGTGATCACGGTCATCCTGCCGCTGGTGGCGTCACGGGTCACCAACATCCCGCGCACGGAGATGTACCTGGGCGGGACGGCGTTGCTGATCGTGGTGGGGGTGGCGCTGGACACGATGAAGCAGCTCGAGACCCAGCTCGTCATGCGCCAGTATCGAGGGTTCATCAGGTGAGCCCGGCGCGGTCGCTGAGCTGATCGTGGTCGGGATGGTGGTCATCGGCTCGCGATCATCGGGCGGTGGCTTGATCAGCCGCCCGAGGTCGCCGAGGTGGTGTGGTTAGGAAAGGAGGGGCAGAGTCAAAGGCGCGCATCCGCTCGTACTCACGCTGTTCGGGCCCCCGGGCAGCGGCAAGGGTACCCAGGCCAGCTTGCTCGTTCAGCGCTTTGGGATCCCCCAGGTGGCGACCGGGGACCTGTTGCGGAATGAAGTCCGGTCCGGGACCGAGCTCGGCCACCGGGCGAAAGCTTATATGGATCGGGGTGAACTGGTCCCCGACACGATCATGTTGGAGCTCTTCCGGCAACGCCTCGAGCAGCCGGACTGCCAGCATGGGGTCCTGTTGGATGGCTTCCCCCGCACGGTGGCCCAGGCCCATGAGCTCGATCGAATGCTCGCCGAGCTCGGTCGGCGTATGGATCATGTGCTCTTCCTGCGGGTCCCGGAGAGTATGCTGGTGCGGCGTCTCGCCGGACGTCTGACCTGCCCGTCGTGTGGCCGCACCTATCACGTCGAGCTCGCAGCTCCCCGAGCGGACTCTGTCTGCGACGTGGACGGTACCGCCTTGGTCCAGCGCGAGGACGACCGACCGGAGACGGCACGACATCGGATCACGGTCTACCTGGAGCAGACGTTGCCGGTGCTGGAACACTATCGGGAGCAGGACGTGGTCAGCGATGTCGATGGCACCGGCTCGATCGAGGAGGTGCACGAGCGCCTCCTGGCCGCGATCGCGGCTCGGTGCATGGCGGGGGAGCAGAGGTGATCAACCTGAAGACCGACCATGAGATCGAGATGATGGCCCGGGCGGGCCAGATCCTCGAGTCCGTCGTCGAGGAGCTACGCGAAGCCTGTCGGCCGGGGGTGCGGACGATCGAGCTGGATCGCTTGGCCGAGCGTCGGATCCGGGCCGCTGGTGCGCGTCCCGGCTTCCTCGGCTACCAGGGATTCCCCAATTCCATCTGCGTTTCCATCAACGACGAGGCCGTGCACGGGATCCCGGGCCGGCGAAGGATCCAGGAAGGTGACATCGTGAGCCTGGACCTGGGGCTGGTGCTTGACGGCTTCTGGGCCGACATGGGGTGCACGGTCCCCGTGGGCTCGGTCAGCCCGGAGGCAGAGCGCCTGGTCCGTGTGACGGAGGAGTGCCTGGCCCTCGGCATCGAGCAGGCCCGACCTGGCAACCGGCTCTATGACATCTCGGCGGCCATCCAGCGGCATGCGGAGCGCCATGGGTACTCTGTGATCCGTCAGTTCGTCGGGCACGGCATCGGGCGACATATGCACGAGGAGCCACAGCTCCCCAACTTCGGTGAGCCGGGGACCGGCCCGGAGCTGAGGCCGGGTATGACCTTGGCCATCGAGCCGATGATCAACCAAGGAGGGCCAGAGGTCTACATCAAGCCCGATGGCTGGACCGTCTGTACCTCGGACGGCTCCTTGTCAGCCTACTTCGAGCACACGGTCGCGGTCACTCGGCATGGCCCCCGGGTGCTGACCAGCTCGACCGGCTCAATGCGCATGCGAGCGGCCGTCTGACCCGGAGGCCCGGAGCGGGAGAAGCCGCGTGCGCTTGTTGTAGAATTGCCGCACGTATCGCGGCTGCTTGTGCCCGTCCAAGGGTCGCTCGGGGTGCCTGGAGCAGGGTCTGCTGTCGGGTGAGGACGGGTAGGCAGGACCCTCGCCGGCAGTGCTGCTCAACTGCTGCGTCGCCCGGTCAGCGGGGGCGATGCCAGGCTGAGGAGCGCGGCCGTTCGCGAGGAAGGATGACGGAAGCTACGAAGATGAAGGTTCGTCCATCGGTCAAGAGGATGTGTCCGAAGTGCAAGGTGATTCGGCGCGAGGGCGTGGTGCGCGTGATCTGCGCCAATCCCAAGCACAAGCAGAGGCAAGGGTAGGGCCATGGCGCGCATCGCCGGGGTTGACGTCCCCAACGACAAGCGGGTCGTGATCGCCCTGACCTATATCCACGGCATTGGGCGAACCACGTCCGAGCGACTGGTGCGCATGGCCAACCTGAACCCCGACACCAGGGTCAAGGACCTGGGCGATGAGGAGTTGACCCGCCTGCGCCAGCTGATCGACCGGCTGGCTGCCGATAAGGAGATCTTGATCGAGGGTGACCTGCGCCGTGAGGTGGCCATGAACATCAAGCGGCTGCAGGAGATCGGGTGCTACCGTGGGCTGCGGCACCGTCGTGGCCTGCCGGTGCGCGGGCAGCGGACCAGGACCAACGCTCGCGCCCGCCGGGGCCCACGACGTCCCGTGGCCGGCCGCAAGAAGCGAGGCAAGTAAGCGGTGCTGATCAGCGTCGCCGAGGTGGGCCCGACCTCTGTTGGTCGCCTAGGGCTGCGGTCCGGTCACTCGGTTGTCGGGGGCGCCCTCGGGCTGTTGCCCGGCCTCTCTCGTGGCTGGTCGTCGGTGGTCGAGGGCATGTAGGAGACGCGCATGGGGAAGCAGAAGCGAAAGAACGTCCGGACCCGGCGCCGGGAACGCAAGAACGTGGCCGTCGGCCAGGCGCACATCCAGAGCACGTTCAACAACACGATCATCTCGATCAGCGACCTGCAGGGCAACGTCATCACCTGGGGCTCGGCTGGATCTCAAGGGTTCAAGGGCAGTCGGAAGTCCACCCCCTATGCGGCGCAGGTCACGGCTGAGGCTGCTGCCCGTCGGGCGATGGAGCACGGCATGCGGTCGATCGAGGTGTTCGTCAAGGGGCCGGGGGCAGGCCGGGAGGCGGCCATCCGGGCCCTGCAGGCGGCGGGGCTGGAGGTCACGGCTATCACAGACGTGACGCCCATCCCCCACAACGGCTGCCGCCCGCCCAAGCGACGGCGTGTGTGAGGAGGGGAAGGCAGCTCTGGGCGAGGTCGAGTCTGGGGGTCCGTCCCGCTGGCCGGTAGGTACGGGAATGAGGAATGGGTAACAAGGAGTTCAACTGAGCGTTGGCTAACTACCACGGTCCGGTTTGTCGTTTCTGTCGTCGAGAGGGCGCCAAGCTCTTCTTGAAGGGGGAGCGCTGCTACACGCCCAAGTGCGCGATCGAGCGGCGTGCAGTTCCACCTGGTCAGCACGGGCAGGCACGCCGTCGCAAGACCTCCGACTATGGCCTGCAGCTGAGGGCGAAGCAGAAGGCACGCCGGACCTATGGCCTGCTTGAGAAGCAATTTCGCAATTACTTCGAGCTGGCTGAGCGGGAGCCGGGGGTGACCGGCCTCAACCTGCTCCGGCATCTCGAGCTCCGCCTGGACAACGTGGTCTACCGCTTGGGTCTGGCTGCCTCCCGCAAGCAGGCACGGCAGCTGGTGTCGCATCGACATTTCACGGTCAACGGCCGGACGGTTAACATCCCTGCCTTCCAGGTCAAGCCGGGTGACGAGATTCGAGTTCGAGAGCCGGCGAGCCCGGTGATCTCGGCGGCGCTGGATGCGTCCCGGGTGCGTACCGTTCCCTCCTGGCTCGCCCTCAACGAGGCCGAGCGCTCTGGCAGAGTACTCGCCCTGCCGGAGCGAGATGAGATGGAATCGGGGGTCGAAGAACAGCTGATCGTGGAGTTCTACTCCCGTCGATGAGGATCCCCAGGAGGTTGCGGTCCCTTGGCGATTGACACTAGGCTGGTCGTGAACCCGGCGGTCCGGAAGATCGCCGGCGATGAGACCTACGGAAAGTTCGAGATCGAGCCACTTGAGCCGGGCTTCGGGACGACGCTCGGCAACACCTTGCGACGGGTGCTCCTCAGCTCCCTGTGGGGAGCCGCGGTCACGTCGATCCAGATCGAAGGAGTGGCTCACGAGTTCACGTCCATTGCTCACGTCAAGGAGGACGTGACCGAGATCATCCTCAACTTGAAGCAGCTCCGCCTGAAGAGCTTCACGGAGGATCCGGTCACCCTTACGTTGGATGCGAAGGGGCCTGCGGAGGTCCGTGCGGCCGATATCCAGACCCCGGCGGACGTGGAGATCGTCAACCCTGACCTCTACATCTGCACCATTGCCGACAAGGGCCACCTCCGGATGGAGCTGACGGCTGAGCGTGGCAAGGGGTACGTGCCAGCGGAGAGGAACAAGCGTGAGGGGCAGCCGATCGGGGTCATCCCGATCGACGCTGTGTTCTCCCCCGTGGTGAAGGCCAACTTCCTGGTCGAGAAGACGCGCGTTGGGCAGGCGACCGACTATGATCGCCTCAACCTGGAAGTGTGGACCGATGGCACGATCACGCCTGAGGAGGCCGTGAGCAGTGCAGCCATGCTCTTCACCCAGCACCTGGAGCTGTTCGTCAGGTTCGGGGACAGCATCCGGGAGGAGGAGGAGGGGCATGGGCTGCAGCCGCTCGGCGCCAATCGACTCGACCAGATCCCGATTGAGGAGCTGGATCTGTCGGTGCGGGCCTTCAACTGCTTGAAGGCCAACGACATCACCACCGTTGGCCAGCTTCTGACGAAGAAGGAAGATGAGCTGCTGAGCCTCCGTAACTTCGGCCGCAAGTCCCTCGATGAAATCAAGGAAAAGTTGGTTGAGAGGGGATTCGTGGAGCCGGATCAGATGGAGACGCTCTTCCGGTAGGACGACGAACCAACGATGAGGCACCTCAAGAGCGGCCGCCACTTCAACCGCGACACCGACGCTCGAAAAGCGCTGTTGCGAAACCTCTGCACGGCCTTGTTGGAGCACGGACGGGTCACCACGACGGAGGCCCGGGCCAAGGAGCTACGGCGACGGGTTGAACGCCTGATCACCGAGGCCAAGGCAGATGACGTCACGGCCCGCCGGCGGGTCGCGCGGGAGATCTCGAATCCCGAGGTGGCTGACCGGCTGTTCCGAACCGTGATGCCCAAGCTCCGTGAGCGGCCGGGTGGCTATACACGAATCATCCGCATGGGCCCTCGGCTCGGCGATGCCGCGCCGATGGTTGTGGTCGAGCTGGTGAGCTGATGGTGGCGAAGTCGAGGACCTGGACGGCCAGGAAGGAGGATCTGAGGAGCGAGTGGTACGTGGTCGACGCTACGGGGCTCCCCCTGGGTCGGCTCGCGAGCAACGTTGCCAAGATCCTCAGAGGCAAGCACAAGCCGATCTACACGCCTCACCTCAACACGGGCGATCATGTGATCGTGGTCAATGCCGAGCGTGTGCTGGTGACTGGCCGCAAGCTTGATGATAAGGTGTACACCCGGTACTCGGGCTATCCGGGCGGACTTCGCAGTCGGACCCTGCGGCAGCAACAGGATCTTGATCCGACCTTCCCCATCTACCACGCCGTCCGTGGGATGCTGCAGAAGAACCGGCTGGGACGTGACATGCTGCGCCGACTCCGTGTCTACGCGGGGCCCGATCACCACCACCAGGCACAGCGCCCGACCCGGATCACCTTCAATGAGAAGGGGGATGTCCAGATTGGCTGAGGAGCAGGAGCAGCCACTGCAGGTGTACCGGGCGGTCGGTCGACGGAAGACGGCCATCGCCCGTGTCCGTCTCGTCCCCGGTGAGGGACGGTATGTGATCAACGATCGGAGCCCGCTGCATTACTTTGGCGTGCGTCGCCTGGAGAATGTGGTGCGTCAGCCCCTCAGGCTGGTGGACGGCCTACGACGTTTCGACGTCAGCGTGAAGGTCGAGGGTGGGGGCGTGACCGGCCAGGCAGGCGCGATCGCCCAGGGCCTCGCTCGAGCCTTGATCCGGCACGATCCGGAGCTGCGCCCAGTGCTGAAGCGGGCTGGCCTGCTGACCCGGGATGCGCGCATGAAGGAGCGCAAGAAGTACGGCCTGAAGCGCGCCCGTAAAGCTCCTCAGTACACCAAGCGCTGACCTGGTTCCGCACGGTGGGTGCGGCCGCCTTGCTGGAGGTCGGGGCGGTCGTTCGCGGCCAACCCCAGGGCGGCGGGCCGGGATGGGGGCAGCAGGGCACGATCACCGCCGGTGGAGGCGTCGCCTGCGCAACCTTCGTCTGTTGATCGAGTACGACGGGGCTGCCTTCTCAGGTTGGCAGCTGCAGATCGGGCGTCGAACCGTCGAAGGTGAGCTGCGGCGAGCGATCCGTGAGCTCCTCGGCGAGGAGCCGCGGCTATACGCTGCGGGACGGACGGATGCCGGTGCCCATGCCGAGGGCCAGGTGGCGAACTTCTCCTACACTGGCCGTCTCGCCCCGGAGCGGTTGCGAGCGGCGCTGAACGCACGGCTGCCACCGGACGTGGTGATCCTCGCGGTCGACGAGGTGGGGCCTGGGTTCCACGCCAGGTACTCGGCGCGTTGGCGTCACTATCGGTACCGGTACCTGGATCGGCCGGCACGCCCTGCCCTGGACCGAGGGCGCTGCTGGCATCTGCGGGGGCAGGTGGACGTGGCAGCGATGGCCGAGGCCGCTGGCTGTCTGGTCGGCCGGCACGACTGGACCACGTTCTGCTCCGCCTCCGAGCCGCCCGGTGATCGAGTGCGAACCGTGCGCGAAGCGCGTGTCGTTCGGGAGGGGCGATTCGTGGACCTCCATCTGTGCGCTGAGGGATTCCTGCGCGGCCAGGTGCGAAGCATCGCCGGGGCGCTAGCCGAGGTCGGGCGGGGGCGGCGGCCGCCGACCTGGGTGGGCGAGATCCTGGCTGCACGTGATCGTCGGCTCGCCCCCAGAGCTGCACCTGCCTCCGGCCTCACCTTGGTCGCGGTGTTCTACGGCGAAGGGCTGCTGGGCGAGCAAGGGGTTAACAACAGCTGACGCGCCCATACACTACAATCCACTTCCATGAACTTGAAGCAGTGGGAGCGCGAGCAAGGCATCCACCCCGTGACCGCCTACCGCTGGTTCCAGTCGG
>Ga0209061_1001392_pt1 | contig 40700 bp, 38 predicted proteins | sample Coa_R1_10_FD_187157 | JGI IMG/M metagenome (GOLD analysis project Ga0209061, IMG submission 187157) | Surface soil microbial communities from Centralia Pennsylvania, which are recovering from an underground coalmine fire - Coalmine... | ecosystem: Environmental > Terrestrial > Soil >... | reverse complement strand
GTGGCCTCCCGGCTTTCTACGATATCGATACGCCCGTCACGCTCGGTAAGCTTTCCCGCGGCGATTATGAATATCTGACGCCCCGCCTGATTCCTCAGTACGGCCTCTATCTTTCGTTCACTGGAGGTCCGCTGCTCGCTCATATCGAAAACCATTACCGTTCCCCTATGGCACGCGTGCTCTATTGTTCCGTCGATCCGGACCTGTATTATCCCGAGCCGGCGGAGAAGCGCTGGGACCTCGGTTACCTGGGCACCTACGCCGATGACCGGCAGCCCTTCCTCGATTGCCTTTTGCTCGAACCGGCCCGGCGCTGGAACGAGGGCCGTTTCATCGTCGCCGGCCCGCTCTATCCGGAGGGCATCCCCTGGCCCGGCAACGTGGAGCGCATCGACCACTTGCCGCCCGCCGGACATCGCGCTTTCTATAACGCGCAGCGGGTGACCCTCAATCTGACGCGCGGCGAAATGAAGGCCGCCGGTTACTCGCCCAGCGTCCGCCTGTTCGAAGCGGCGGCCTGCGGCGCGGCCATTGTCAGCGATTACTGGAGAGGCCTGGAAAGCCTTTTCGAAATCGGGCGTGAAGTTCTGGTAGCCAACGCAACCGGAGAAATCCTGCGCCTGCTCCGCGAAACATCCCCCGAACAGCTCACCGGTCTGGGCGCCCGCGTCCGCAAGCGCATTCAGGCGGAGCACACGGCCGCCCACCGCGCCGCCGAGCTGGAAACCCATTTCCAGGCCGCTGTCCATAACCTTACGAGAGCAGGGTAGCCCGTCCGCCGCTCGCTCCGCGTCTACCAGGGGAACTCCTGAGGTCGTGGCAGTACCATCGTTGCTTTTTTTCGCTTCAACGTGAGAAAATCAACAAATCGCGCAGAGGGGGTAGAGGCATTTGTCTGTCGAGGGATCAACCGGCGAGCAGAAGCCCCGGATTACTTTACCCGGCGCCTGCTTCGATAGTCGCCAGATGGTTACTGCCTTACTCGAGTCCGCTTCACAGGCTATCCTGAGTGTCGATCCGAGCGGCCGGATCGTGCTGGCGAACCGGCGCGCCGAAGAACTGTTCAATTACACCCGCGAGGAACTACTTGGCGCGAGTCTGGAAATGCTTCTGCCCGAAGGCAGGCGCGCCGTGCACCAGCGCGAGCGGGACGACTATTTCCAGCACCCCCGCGTTCGTCCCATGGGAATCGGGATGGAACTGGCGGCGCGCCGGCGGGATGGCTCGGAATTTCCGGTCGAAATCAGCCTGAACACCATAGAGACGCCCGAAGGCATCTTCGCAATCGCCTTTATCACGGACGTCACCCAGCGTAAGCGGCTCGAAGAGCAACTCGTGCACTCTCAGAAGATGGAAGCGGTAGGCCGGCTGGCCGGAGGGGTGGCGCACGACTTCAACAACATGCTCACGGTAATCTCGGGCTACACCCGCATGATTCTGGACGAGCTTTCGCCCCAGGACCCGTTGCGCGAATACGCCGGCGAAATCGCGCAGGCCTCCGAACGCGCCGGAGCCGTCACCCAGCAATTGCTGGCCTTCAGCCGGCGCCAGTTGATCCAGCCGCGCATCATCGATATCAATGCGGCTATCGTTCAGACCGAAAAGATGCTCCGCCGCCTGCTCGGAGAGGACATTCAGCTCACCCTCGAGTTGCAGGAAAACAGCCCCCACATCAAGGCCGACCCGAACCAGATCGAACAGGCCGTGGTGAACCTCGCGCTGAATGCGCGAGACGCTATGCCGCGGGGGGGGCGGATTTTCATCCAGACCTCCGAGATCCATCTGGATGAGAACTATGCCCGAACCCACCCGGGAGTGAAGCCTGGCGATTATGTGATGCTGGCCATAACGGATACCGGACAAGGGATGAGCGCGGAGATTCGCCAGCGAATTTTCGAGCCGTTCTTTACCACCAAGGACCGCGGAAAAGGCACGGGCTTGGGACTCGCTATCGTCTACGGGATGGTGAAACAGTGCGGCGGCGATATCTGGGTATACAGCGAACCGGGCAAGGGCAGCACCTTCCGCCTGTACTTCCCGAAAGCCGGGGAGCAGCCGCGCGTATCCAGCCCGCGCGAGCCTAAAGCCCCGCGGGCGGAGAAGAGCCACACGGTATTAGTCGTGGAGGATGAAAAACCCGTACGCGAACTGACCGTCCGCATGCTGCAACAGCTTGGCTACAGTGTTCTTTCCGCGGCCTCGGGCAAAGAAGCTCTTGCCATCAGCAACTCGTTCGGGGGCAGTATCGGCTTGCTGGTGACAGACGTAGTAATGCCGGAAATGAGCGGCCGGCAAGTGGCGGACGCCCTGCTGCGCGCGCGTCCCGAAATGAAAGTGCTGTACGTTTCCGGCTATACCGAACACGCCGTGATTCACCACGGGGTCGAATCGGGGGTGGAGTTTCTGGCCAAGCCCTTCAGCCGCGAAGCTCTGGCGAAGAAAATCGCGGAGATGTTCAGCGAGCGGTAAGCGATGGCTGCTGGGATGCCGGCGCCGCCGGGCCCCCACCCGTGCTCGCCCCCTTGGCCAGGCTGTCGTGCTTCGGTCCCAGCCCCAAAGCAATCAGGGAAAGCGAATTGATTTTGCCCGTGGAATCGATTTTCTGGTCGGCCTGAAAGCGCTTCAGAGCGTCTACCGACGCGTCATTCCATTGCCCCGTGGCTTGGTCCGCCGGAAGGTAACCTTTGGCGGCTAGCGCTTCCTGAATCTGTTTGTATCGTTCGGGAGTCGGCGTTGTCTGGGTTGCACGGGATGCACGCGGGCGCGACACGCGGGCTGCCGTCTTCCGCCGCACCGAAGTCTTGCGCACGGCGCTGTTCTTCGAAGCCGCTTTGGCTGGCGCCTTCGCCGCCGGCTGGGGCTTTTTGGACGCTGCCATCGCCAGCGCGGGCACCAGGACCAGCGCGACCGTCAGGCGGTTCAGCATAACTCTTTAGTTTACCAGCACTTGCAATATAAGAAGGGCGGCCGATTCCCAAAACCGGCCGCCAATTGCCACTTGATTACGCGTGCGTTACTGGGCGCTGTTGGGAAGCGTGCCGCCCAGATACTCCGATTGCCACATCTGGTTGCGGCCTTCCTGGCGCATGATCCGGATCGCAACCGCGTCGCCCGGCTTCAGCGTCCCCTGAATCCGTTGCAGATCGGCCACCGAGTTCACCGCCTGATTGTTGATCGAGACGATAACATCGCCTTGCATCAGGCCGATATCTTCCGCGAACGAATTGGGTTCCACGGATGCCACCTGCACGCCGCCCTGCGTCTTTAGCCCCATATTCTGCCGCTGGGCGCTGTTCAGGTTCTGAATGGTCATGCCGAAACGCGCCTGCGTTCCTTCCCCCCGCTCGGGGGCTGCCGGTTGGCCGTTGCCGAACCTATCCGGGAAAACCTGGGCCAGATCGCCGACCACCACTTTGTAAGTCTCGCGCTTGCCGTCGCGCAGCACTCCAATATTCAGCGAGTTTCCGACCGGGGTACTCGTCACCGTGTTCACTAGGTCGTTGCCATCTTTGACCTCTTTGCCGTTTATCGAGATGATGATGTCGCCATCTTTGATACCCGCTTTTTCGGCCGGGCCGCCCGGGGCTACGCTCTGCACGAACACGCCCTCGGAGGCGTGATTAGCCTTGAGCAGGGCGCGGGCTTTTTCGGTATCGGAAGGAGTGAAGGAAACACCAATCGATCCCCGGGTAACCTTGCCGTACTTGATGATGTCGTTATAAACCTGCACCGCCGTATTCATCGGCAGGGCGAAGCCGAGTCCCTGAAAGCCGCCGGACCGGGAGGCGATCAGGGTGTTAATGCCGATCACTTCGCCGCGGATATTCAGCAGAGGCCCGCCACTATTGCCGGGGTTGATTGCCGCATCGGTCTGCAGGAAATGCTGGAACTGCATCTGCGGATCTATATCGCGGTTTGTGGCGCTGATGATACCCGCCGTTACCGTCGCCTGGAAGCCGAACGGAGAACCGATCGCCAGCGCCCAGTCGCCCACCTGCACCGCATCGGAGTTGCCGATTTTGGCGGGAGCCATATTCTTCTTGCCTTCCACGCGGATCACAGCGAGATCGGTCTGGGCATCGGTGCCTACTACCTTGGCTTCGTATTCGGCAGGATCGCCGGCGAACTTCACCTGGATGCGGTCGGCCTTATCGACCACGTGGTTATTGGTCAGAATGTAGCCTGCCGCATCGACCACTACGCCGGAACCCAGCGCTTCGCCACGCTGCTGCTGCTGAGGTTCGCCGCCAAAACCGAAGGGGTTCCCGCCAAAGAAGCGGAACAGGAAGTTTTCATCTCCCTGATCGTCGTCCGGGTTCTGCGGCTGCAGTTGGCGCCGGTTGCGACTCTGCGCCGGGGCTTTTGGCATGTACGTCGTGGAAATATTCACCACGGAAGGTTCCACCATCTTGGCAATCTGCGTGAAGGTGTTCGACAACTCCACCGGATTCGGGATAGTCAATGGTGTGGCCCCGGGAGCTATTGTGGAATCCCCTTTAGCCGCCTTCACACCCGAATTGATGAGCGTGCCGATCACGATACCGATCGACAGCGTGAACAGTATCAGCGTAAACGACAGCAGCTTCTGACTGCGCAATTTATTGTAGAAACTCATGGTTTTAAATCACTCCTCGCGTGGTTGCTGGCAAGTAACATTATATCTCCCGCCCCGCAACCGGTAACTCATGCCTGGAGATGAGGTTCCAGCGCTTTCGCCTCCACCAGCACTACTCCGTCCAGGATGAGGGCCGCGCCGGCTGCCACGCGCAGCGACAGACCCTCTCCCACCAATAGACAACGATGCCAGCCAGGCGAAAACGGGTTCGAGCAGGTAAATCAGAGCCGTTCGGGTAGCCGTGGTGAAGTGCCGCGCCCACGCCTGGATTGTGAACGCTACCGCCGTAGCGAGCAAGCCAGCGGCCACAACCGCCCAGACCACCGCCGGCCGCCATTCCAAACGCGGCGATTCCGCCCACCGGAACAGTGATCCCGCTAACAATGCCGCAACCGCCACCTGCACGGCCGATAACCATTCCAAGCTCATCTTCCCGGAAACATGCCCCTGAACCACAATCTGCGCGGCGAACGCCACGGCACAACCGAGCGTCAGCAAATCGCCGCGATTGATCGAGCTAACTCCGAGCGGACCTTCCAGGGTCGTCAGACCCATGCCCAGCGTGGCCACGAGCAGTCCCAAAATCTCGGAGGGACGTGGCTTGGTTCTATAGACGATTCTGGCTAGAAAAGGTACCATCACGGACGAGGTGGCGGTCAGAAAAGCCGATTTGGAGGCTGTGGTGTACTCGAGACCCGCCGTCTTGCAGCGCGAAACCGGCGAACAGGAAGGCGCCCACCAGAACACCGGCAAAGATCTGGTTACGGGACAAAGGCTTCTGCTGGTTTCCCAGGTGCGCCGCACTGCGACCCAGCGAGCGCCGAAAAACACACCTATGGCCACCGCCGCCAGCGAAAAGCGTAGGGTCAGAAAAAGCAGCGGAGAGACGCCCGCCAAAGCGCTCTTCACCAGCACGAACGTAGAGCCCCATATGGCGGTGTTCGCCACCAGCGCGGCTTCGGCGGTTCTTCTGCCCTTGGTTTGTACCCGGTTCGCCGGCTCCCGGTTTCCTACTTCGTCCAAACTAGGCTACGCCCCGCAGGACCGGCGCGCATCAGCAAAATCAGCAGCAGAAGAATGCGTTTCAGCCCGAGATCGCGGCCTTCCGGCCGGAACCACTCCTGGGTCGTATGGGCGCCGCCGCCTTGCCCACCCGCGCCGATGGCGACCGCGGGAATGCCCATGGAGAGCGGAATATTGGCATCGGTCGAAGAGCAATCGGGCCGGGAGCGGACGCCCAGGTGCGCGTCCACGGCCTTGATGTATTGGATAATCGGGGCGTTATCCGGCAGGGCCGCGGCGGGCCGCGAGCCAATCTCCTTCACTTTGGAAAAGACCTTGCCGGCCGCGGCGCGCTGATTCTCGATATCCCGCGCGCGGTCCACGGCGGCCGAAAGCAGTTCCACCAGTTGCTCAATCTTATCGTTATTTTCCGAGCGGATATCCACCTTGGCGCGGGCGGTCTGGGCAATCGCGTTCACGCTCGAACCGCCCTCGATCAGTCCCACATTGAATGCCGACTTGGGTGAGCCGTCCAGACGCGTTTCGGCGAACAGCGTAACCGCCCGGCATAGCGCGTGCACGGGGTTGCCCAGGCCGTAATCGCTCCAGCTATGCCCGCCCGGGCCGGTGAACGTAATTTCGAAGCGGCGGCTGCCCAGGGCGCGGGTGGTCACGTACTCGGTGTTGGCCCCATCGGCCACCACATAGCTCTCTATTTTCCGGCCCAGCGGCGATTGCTTGCATAGATGGCGCATTCCGGAGAGGTTGCCTTCACCTTCTTCGCCCACGTTGGCCACTAGCGCCAAGCCCGCCCGCAGATCGGGAATCCGCGGACAGCATTTCAACGCGCGCGCCATTGCCAAAAGCGCGGCGAGGCCGGCGCCGTTATCGGAAACACCCGGGCCGCGAAACCGCCCGTCCGGCTCGATGACGATATCGTCCTTGCCGCGTGGCGCAATCACCGTATCCAGATGGGCGGTGAGGGCAACATACGGATCTTCGCCCAGAGTGGCGACTACATTCCCTGCGCGGTCGACAGCGGCTTCCCATCCCAAGCCTCGAAATTGCTCCACAAACCAGGCCGCGCGCTCGCCTTCCAGAAACGTCGGCGCGGGAATCCGGCAGAGCTGCAAGTGCATCTCGTTGATCCAATGCTTCTCGCGCGTGAACCATTGCAGGCACTCCCGCACTTCGCGCAATTCGGCGATGCCGCTGAGATCCACCGCCGCCGGCGAAGCATTGAGACTCATACTGATGCCAGTGTAACAGCGGGCCGTCAGACGCCGATGTCTTCGTTCCAGAGCTCGGGGTTCCGCTCGATGAATCGGGTCATCAACTCAATACACGTCGGGTCTTCGACCACATCCACCTGGACGCCGTTAGATCGCAGGTAATCTTCGGCTCCCATAAATGTGCGATTCTCGCCGGCGATCACGCGGGGGATTTTGTACAGGATGATAGCCCCGCTGCACATGGGGCAGGGAGAAAGGGTCGTGTAAAGCGTCGAGCGCCGGTAGACACTGGCCGGTAGCCGCCCGGCGTTGCGCAGACAGTTCATTTCGCCATGATCGATCGGGCTGCCGGATTGCACCCGGCGGTTGTGGCCGCGGCCGATGATGCGGCCTTCATGCACCAACACCGAGCCGATGGGAATGCCTCCTTCCGCCAGGCTCTTGCCGGCCTCCTCAATGGCTGCTCGTAGAAAAGGGTCGCCTGCCAGTTATGCCTCCGCGTCGAACACCAGGTGCAAGTACGATTTTGCCTGATATTCGATGCGCAGGGGAATCGGCATTTCCGCTCCGGGATCGAACCACAGGCGGAAGTTATGCTCCTTGCCGCCGGCTTCGCGGCGAACCTGCCCGGAGGCGCGCAAAACTTCGCTGCCCTGGCCGATCGCCCCGCGCTTGCGGTATTGCCCGGTAGCCTTGGCGTCGGTGGCGCGCCGCAGAGAGAGGCGATAGCGGTGGCCGTTATAGATATAGCTGGTTTGCTGTTCGGCGCCTCCAGACGAAAAACTTTCCCGCAGCAGCCGAGCGAGCGACTGCAGAAACGTGCTTTCGCCCGCCGCCCGCGAATTCGCTTCCAGCGGAGTCTTGGGCGTTTCCGCCAGGGCCTTGTGCGCGACTTCGATCAGTTCGTCCTGGTTGCGGATGGTCCATTTCGCCGGCGCGCTAAAATGCGCCAGCACACTCTCCACCTCGCCGGCGGCCACCCGCCCCTCAATCGCGGAATAGACCGCCTCCGCCGAATGCGATTCGATGGCCTTGCGCGCCTCTTCGGCGCTTTCTTCGGGAGATGACGTCATCAAGCCGAAATAGATCGATTCCGTCGCGCCGCTCTCGCCCAGCCGCGCCATTTCGCGAATGAAACCGATGCGGTTCAGCCCGGCGGCGCGGTCGGGCAGCGAGAAGCCGGTGAACTCCAGAAACCGCAGCGTTCCGCCTTGCGTGAGGGGAGACTCCCGCCAAACCGCGCTGCCGCCGCCCACGTCCGCGCGATGAAACAAGGTGATCCCCAAAACGATCACGTGTGCCTCCGCCCGGTAGCGCCGCTCCGCCGCCCGGGTCTGCCCCCCGCCCGCCCGCGCGGGCAACGCCGCGTCCCAGGTGAGCTCAGAAAGCGAGGCCGCCCGCAGCAGACTGGCTCCGCTCAAACCGTAAAGGATGCGCCGCAAACACCAGCGGCGGCTGAATTGTCCCGTCAGATGCATCTCACCTCTCATCGCGGAAACGAATCTTGCACCCTCATGTTGCAGTGTAAACCTTCGGGAACCGGGCACCCCACACGGCCGTTTTGCCGAGGCCGCGCCCCGTGCCAACATAAAGCACATGCGCATCGGTTTTTCCCTTCCCAATGGAGGACCGCTGGCCTCCGCTGAAACGATCGTCGCCATCGCCAGGCGCGCTGAGGACCTTGCTTATGACACGCTCTGGACGTTCGAGCGCCTATTGTACCCAGTAAGGCCGCGGGATACCTATCCCCGAACCCCGGATGGCTCCTGGCCGCCGCTCTTTCGCCGCATGCTCGACCCGCTCGAGACCCTGGCCTTTGCCGCCGCCCAAACCAACAAAGTGCACCTCGGCACCAGCGTGCTGAACATCCCGTTCTATAATCCGGTCACGCTGGCCCGCCGCTTAACCAGCATCGACTATCTTTCGGGCGGACGGCTGCGAGTTGGCTTTGGCCTCGGGTGGTCGAAAGACGAAATGGAAGCAACCGGCGCGGATATGTCGCGGCGCGGCGCGCGCAGCCCGGCTCGGCGATGGCTGGAATCCGGCGGGGTTGCCGCTCGATGCCATGGCGCAGATGTTTTCTTCGATCAAACAAATGGCGGCAGCGGCCGGACGCGATCCTGCCCGCCTCGAAATGGCGGTCCGCGCCAACCTGCAACTCACGGAGAAACCCCTGGGGAAAGACCGCCGCGCCTTCACCGGCACACTGGATCAGATCAAAGAAGATACGGCCGCGTGCCGCGCGATTGGCGCTCACGAGGTCCATTTCGCTCCCGGATCCGGCCGGGGATCGGACACCGTCGAAGGCTGGCTGTGGCTTATGGAGCAGTTACGGCCGTTCGTTTAGCCTGCCTGCAACCGCTATGGCTTCGGGATCACCGGTGATCAGCCGCGCCCCCCGGCTGAAGGTCAGGTATTGAAATCCCCACTGGATGAACACCAGCACGCGGCTCTGGAACTGCACCAGATACATAAGATGAACGAATAACCACACCAGCCAGGCGGGAAGACCGTGTAGATGCAGCCCGAAAATATCGGCTACTGCCGAGGCGCGGCCGATTACCGCCAGATTGCCCTTATCGAAGTAGCGAAACGGGACGAATTGCGCGGCTTTGCCTTTGGCGCGCGCCGTAATCACGCGCGCGGCATACGCCCCGCCTTGCATGGCCACCTGGGCAACGCCGGGCAGCGGTTTGCCATCCGGGCCGGGAAACCTGGCCAGATCGCCCACTACGAAAATCTCCGGGAATCCCGGAATCGTAAGGCCCGGTTCCACCGAAAGGTGGCCTTGCCGGTCCAAAGCCGCGCCGGTCCGCTCGGCCAGCACGCGCCCGAACTCTCCGCCGCGTACGCCGCCTGCCCACAACACCGTCTTGGTGGGTAGCCGCTCCATAGTGCCGTGCTCGTTTTCGATAGCCACGCCTTCGCCATCCACGGCCACCACCTTCACACCCGTGCGGACGCGCACACCCAACTTCCGCAGCGATTCCGCCGCATCCCGGGAAAGATCTTCCGGAAATGTGGGCAGGATGCGGGGCGCGCCATCCAGCAGCAGGATCTCCGCCGTTTGCGGGCGAATCGAGCGGAACTCGTGCTTCAACGTGTGCGCCGCAATCTCCGCCAGCGCGCCCGCCAGTTCCACGCCCGTGGCGCCGCCGCCCACAATCGCGAACCGCATCCACTGCCGCAGCGCTTCCTCGTCGCTCGCCCTCTCCGCCGCTTCGAATGCGAACAGAATCTTGTGGCGGATGGCAGTTGCCTCCTCCACGCTCTTCAGGCTGGGCGCCCATTGCCGCCATTCATCGTGGCCGAAGTAGGAAGTCTGCGATCCCGTTGCCACGATCAGCGAATCGTAAGGGAATACGCCTCCATCGCGCAATTGAATCGTGCGGGCGCGCGGATCGAGATCCACCGCTTCGCCCAGCAGCACCTGCGTATTCTTTTGCCGCGCCAGAATGCTGCGCAGCGGCGCGCAAATCTCCCCGGGCGAAAGCGACCCGGTAGCCACCTGGTAGAGCAGCGGCTGAAACAGGTGGAAATTGCGCCGGTCGATGACCTTCACCTCCACCGGCGCATGGGCCAGCGCGCGCGCCGCATACAGCCCGCCGAAGCCCCCGCCGAGGATAATCACCCGATGGGCAGGCATCGTCAGCCTCTCAGGCCGGTGTGAGTCCCAGCCCCGGCTTGGCCGGCAGCATCAGTTTGCCTTTTTCCACCCGCACGCCATGAAACGGGTCATTGGCAATCAGAAGGTTCCCGTCCAGATCCGCGTAATCCACCAGCGGCGAAAGGTGCGCGGCCGCCGTCACCGAAACCGAACTCGAAACCATGCAGCCGAGCATCGTCTTCATCCCCATGGCTTTCGCCACCTCGATCATCCGATAGGCTTCCAGGATGCCGCCTGCCTTGTCGAGCTTCACGTTCACGCCGTCAAAAGCCTCCCGCAGCTTGGGGATATCGAAGGCGTGCCGGCAGGCTTCATCGGCAATCACCGGAATGTGCACCCGGCTGCGCACCCAGCGGGTCTCTTCGATCATCTCGGCCGGCAGCGGCTGCTCGATGAATTCCACGCCTTGCTTTTCCAGCCAGTTGATTTTGCGCACCGCTTCTTCTTTGTCTTTCCAGCCTTCATTGGCGTCCACGCGCAAGGGCTTTTTCGTGACGCTGCGCACCGCTTCGATGGTGGGCTCATCGGTCGCCAGACCCACCTTCACTTTCAAAATCGGATACTCCGCGGCCTCGCGCGTCTTCTGGCGAGTGATTTCCGGCGTATCGATGCCGATCGAAAACGTGGTTAGCGGCGTATCTTTCGGATCGAGACCGAAATAGGTATACAGCGGAATTCCCAGCTTCTGCCCCACCCAATCCATCAACGCGATATCGATGGCTGCTTTGCCGGCCCATTCGCCGTCCACGGCGCGAAAAACCTGCGCCATGGTTTTGGAGAACTGCATCGGATCGGCGGCCAGCAAAAGCCCGCGCACCGATTCAACCGCCTTCCGCGCCGATTTCGCGTCCTCCTTGTAGCGAACAATCGGCGCGCCTTCCCCATGCCCCGTGACTCCATCACGCGAGTAGGCGACGTGCAGCGTGTCGCGGTACTCGCTGGAGGACATCGTAGTGGTCCAGGTGTGGCGCAGATTCAGGCGCACGATCCGCGTCTCGAATCCGGCGCCGGGCGCGGCCCGAAGTGACAGAGCGGCGGGCGCGGCGGCGGCCGATTGAAAGAAAGTTCGCCGGTTCATGTTTCCAGCGTATCGTACCCATCGAGAAAAACCAGTCTATCGACCAAAACCAAGCTCTAAAGAAAAACCGGGCTTCCGCCGATTGCTATGTCATGAACGAACTGCTCTTGGCCCTCTGGGCAATGACCTGCACGCATCCGCGGTGGGAGATGCCGCCCGATCCGCCCGCCATCGTAGTCCAGGCGCCTTCGACCGGCGGGCAGGGCGTCGGGCAGACCGAGGTCTCTCAAAAGGACCTTCCTCCGGCGCGAACGTCTAATGAAAAACTGCTTCAACTAGAGCGGTCTGAAACAGGGCATTTGTTGAAATGAAGAGAGTTAGGGTGAAAAACCACCGCTCAACTTGAGCGGTGAAATGAGCCCTCCGTCCAGGCGGTGGGACGGAAATGAGTTCCTTTTGCGAGCCTGGGGCGCCTTCGGCTGCTAACCGTTCACCGGTGCTTCGCAGCCATCTTCTTCTCCAGCGCGCGCATCAGGCGATCTTCCACGTCCTTAGGGATCGGATACAAGTCAACCCCTTTGTAGACGCGGATCGTCTTCCGGGTCGTGTCGGCGATCACCCAGCAGTTCGGACATTGCGCGATGTGCTGTTCGAGTTGTTCCCGCAGCGCGGAATCGGTATTTTCGTCGAGATAATCGCTCAACTCTTTCAAAAAATCTTTACAGGTAAGCAAAGGCGTCGTCTCCCTTGCGCTTAAATGTCCGGGTCAGCTTCTCGCGAAGTTGCAAGCGCGCCCGCAGCAGCCGGCTTTTTACGGCCGGAACGGAAAGGCCCAGAGCTTCGGCGGTTTCCTCCGTGGAAAGCTCGTCTATATCCCGCAATGTAAAAACCATGCGGTATGGCGGGGCCAGGCTTTGAATCGCGGAATCCAACAGTCCGCCCAATTCTTCGCGCGAAAACCGCTGCTCCGGGTTCTCATCCCAGGCCGCGATCTCCCGGGTCACCGTGTCTTCTCCGGTGTCGATGCCGTCATCCAGGGAGACTGACTTATCCGTTTTCCGCCGGCGCAGTTTCATCAGCGCCTGGTTTACGGCAATCCGCACAATCCAGGTGTAAAACTTCGATTGCCCCTGGAACTGATCCAGATGTTCGTATGCCTTGAGAAAGGTCTCCTGCAAGACGTCTTCCGCGTCTTCCCGGTTCTGGGTAATATGTTGCGCGAGCCGGAAGATCTTGCCTTCGTAGCGGCGCACCAGTTCGGCGAAAGCGCGGTCGTCGCCTTCGCGCGCCTGCGCCACCAGGGTGGTTTCGTCGGTTCCGTTCAGGCTGGAGACTGGCATCGGCCTGCCATCATGATAACGCACCCGTCCGGCGGGGCTACCCCCGCGCCATCACGCCTGATAAACCGTTTTCCCGCCCACCACCGTGCGCACGATCGCTATGTCCTTGATCTTCTCTTTATCTACCGTGAATGGATCTTCGGCGAGCACCACGAAGTCCGCCAGCTTCCCCGCCGCTATCGAGCCTTTGATGGCTTCCTCATGCGAGTGGTACGCTCCGTTCAGTGTGTTCACCCGCAGCGCTTCCGCCACGCTGATCCTCTGGTTCGCGCCCCATGTCTCGCCATTCCAGCCGGTGCGCGTCACCATCCCCTGCATGCCCATGCGCGGATCGAACGGTCCCGGACTGAAATCCGAGCCTGCCGCTGCCTGAATGCCGGCATCCAGAAAGCTGCGGAACGCCATCATCCGCTTCATCAACTCCTGGCCATAGAAATGGAACTTATCGGCGTTGTAATAGGCATAGCTCGTGAACGGGGCCGGAACCGCGCCCAGCGCCTTTATCCGGCGAATGAGATCGCCGTTAATTAACGTGCAGTGCGTAATCTTCGGGCGGACATCGGTTCGCGGAAACAGCCGCTGTGCCCTCTCGTAGGCTGTCAGTGTCATGTCGATCGCGACGTCGCCGTTCGCATGGCAATTCACCTGAATGCCCGCCCTGTGGACCCGTTCCACCCAGGCATTCAGTTCGTCCTGCGTCTCGGTCACGTTGCCCCTATAGTTCGTGCCCGGATACGGCTGGCTGATCGACATGGTGCGCTCCGAAAACGACCCATCCACCGCGTGCTCGGACGTCGCTCCGAAACGGATCCACTCGTCGCCGAAGCCCGTCTCGATGCCCGCTTCGATCATCGCGTCCAGAACTTTGCCGCCGGCTTCATAGCTCACGCGATGCAGCAGGTCTCCGCGCGCCCTCACTTGCTGCAAAGCGGCCAGATCGCCGCCTTCGTGATGCACGCTGGTCACTCCGAACCGCACGAACTGCTTCGAAATATAGGCCAGCCCTTCGCGGTTGCGCCGCAGCGTCTCGGCCGCGCTAAAGACGGACCGTTTGCCTGCCTTATCCACGCGAGCCCGCGCCCGGTCGGTAACCCGGCCGTTCAGTTCGCCGTTGGCGTCGCGGTCATAGGTTCCGCCCGGCGGGTTCGGCGTAGCTTTATTGATGTCCGCCATCGCCAGCGCCTTGCTGTTGTAGTACGAAGTGTGCCCGCCGCGATGGTGTACCACCACCGGCAGGTCCTGCGAAACCTGGTCGAGATCGTGGATATTCAGTTCGCGGTTATCCTTCACCTTCGTGTCATCGAAGAAGAACCCTTCAACCCACGTCCCCGGCGGCGTTTGGCGAGCCTTGGCCCTGAGCTTGTCGATGATGCTCGCGATGGTGACGAACTCCACCACATACGGATTGCCCACCAGCACTTCATAAAGCAGCACGTTGCCCGGAGCGTGATTATGACAATCGATGAAGCCCGGCACGATTGTCATTCCCTTGGCGTCGATTGTCTGGGTGTTCTTCCCGCTCAGGCCACGAATCTCCGCGCTGCTGCCCACAGCGATAAATCGCCCGCCCTTCACCGCGAACGCTTCCGCCGCGGGCTTGCGCGAGTCGACGGTGTGTACCTTCGCGTTGAGGACAATCAGTTCGGCATCCCGCGGACGGAGACCGGCGGTCTGCGCCCAGCCGCGCGCTGCCGCCGCCCCGCCGCCGATCAGATACAGAAACTCGCGCCGGCTCCGCATGGCACTCGATTATATATGAGGCGGATGGGCAGTACTTTACAACACCCAACCCACGCACACGCCAAACTGTGGTGTGATGTTATTTAGCTTCCCCATTCGAGCGAATCCCTTATGCGCAAAAACCATCTCGCTACGATTGTGTTACTGTTCACGAGCGCTGTGGCCGCCGCTCAATCGCCCATCCCCCGCACTGCCGATGGCAAACCCAACCTTGAAGGCATCTGGCAGGCATACAGCAGCGCCGCCGCGGATCTGGAAGATCACGCCGCCAGCCTGAACATGCCGGCCGGCCGGTCGGTCGTGGAGGGCGGCCGGATTCCCTATCAGCCTTGGGCCGCCGCAAAAAAGGCCGCGAATTTCCAGAACCGGCAGAAACTCGATCCGCTGAACAGCTGCTACATTCCGGGCGTGCCCCGCATCATGTACCTGGATTATCCGTTCCAGATTTTCCAAACGCCCACGGCCATCGCCATGACGTTCGAGTTCCTGCTGGACTATCGCCTCATCTACACCGATGGCTCCCCGCATATCGCGGACCTGGAGCAATGGATGGGCGATTCGCGCGGCCACTGGGAAGGGGACACCCTGGTAGTCGACGTGGCCAACAACAACGACAAAACCTGGTTCGATATGGCGGGCAATTTTCACAGCAATGCCCTGCACGTCATCGAGCGCTACCACATGACCGGGCCGGACACCATCGCATACGAAGCCACCATGGAGGATGCGAAAGTGTTCACCAAACCGTGGACCATTCGCCTGGAATTTCACCGCCGCACCGATCGCGACCGGCTCTTTGAATACGCCTGCCAGGCGGAGGTGGAAGAGGCCAATGGCGCCTTCACTCGCGAAAAGCGCACCTGGTATCCGGGAGAGGGTACGCCGCCGGCTCCCATGAAGGTTCCCGATCTGCCGCCGCTGCCGAAGGTTGCCGCCAATATTCGCCGCACGCCCGATGGCAAACCGGATCTCCAGGGCTTCTACGAACCCAACAGCCGAGGCGCCAATCAAGGCTTGGAACCGCAGCCGGCCGGCTCCGGCTGGCCCGGCGGCCGCGGAGTGGTGATCGATCCGGCGAATGGTAAGCTGCCGCTGCAGCCGTGGGCGGTTCAGGAAAAGATTTCGCGAAACCTTCCCGAGCGCGGCTACGACGATCCCACCGCGCACTGTTTTCCGGCCGGGGTGCCGCGCGCCATGTACGTTCCCACTTCCTACCAGATCATTCAGACGCCCGATTACATCGTGGTTCTGCACGAGCGCGTCGCCTGGCGCATTGTGGACCTGAAGCGGCGCACGCATCTCACCGACACGATTCGCCTCTGGCAGGGCGACTCCATCGGCCACTGGGAGGGTGACACGCTCGTGGTCGATACCACCAACCTCAACGGCAAGGAGTGGCTGAGCGAGGGCGGTGACATCATGAGTTACGCCGAGCACGTGATCGAGCGATTCACGCCCATCGGACCCGATCTCGTTAACTACCAGGCCACCGTGATGGATCCGGTAGTGTACACGCGCCCCTGGACGCTCTCGATATCGCTCAAGCGCGAGAAGTTCGACCTGACCGAAGGCGCCTGCCGCGAAGAAGATCAGGATCTGCCGCACCTGAAAGCGATTAAAGACGCCGCGGCCGCCGGCCGTTCCGAGCCGCGACCGTAAGGGAGCGGTCAGTTTCGACGCCGCTCCCTACAAGGTTGCGGCCTGCGCCGCTCTTGTGCTATTGGTAAACAGTCCTGAGGTTCTCGCCGGGCGCCGCCCGGCGGGTGAAAAGGGAAGCGGGTGAAATTCCCGCGCGGTCGCGCCACTGTGACGAGCGAGCGGGCCGGCACTTGAAGCCACTGTTCCAATCGGAATGGGAAGGCCGCCGGTTCGCCATGACCTCGAAGCCAGGAGACCTGCCTCGGATCGGCGGCTGGGAGGCGCGTCACCTCGTCCATACGGCACATTCCGCGCATTGTCGTTGCGGGCACCCATAGCGGCGCCGGCAAAACCACGATTGCCACAGCGTTGATGGCAGCCTTGGCGCGCCGCGGCCTGCGCGTCCAACCATTCAAAGTGGGGCCCGATTTCATCGACCCCGGCTTTCACGCCGCCGCCTGCGGCCGCCCCAGCCACAACCTGGATGGCTGGATGCTCCCGCGCCAGGCTAACCTGGAAATCTTCAGCCGGGCCGCGGCAGGCTCGGACGTGGCGATTGTCGAAGGAGTGATGGGCCTCTTCGATGGCCACTCGGCGTGCGGTGATGCAGGCTCCACCGCGGAAATGGCCAAATGGCTCGCCGCCCCCGTGCTTCTCGCCGTCGATGCCTCCGCCATGGCGCGCAGCGCCGCCGCGCTGGTCCGCGGGTTTGAAAGCTTCGATCCCGCGCTCGAACTGTCAGGCGTCCTGTTCAACCGCACCGGCGGGCCGAAGCACGCGGAGATGCTGCGGGAGGCCGTTCAAGCACGTTGCCGCGCGGTTCCGCTGGGCTTTCTTCCAGCCGATGAGAGAATCGCCCTGCCCCACCGCCATCTGGGGCTGGTGCTGGCGGGCGAAGCGCTCACCGCCCAATGCCTCGACGCCATGGCGGACTGGATTGAGCGGCATGTCGATCTCGATGCGCTGCTGGAACTCGCGAACCACTCGACGGCGCTCGAAGTTCCGCCCTCGCCCACCCGTGACCGGCCGCATGCGGTCAGCATCGGCATCGCTCGCGACGCGGCCTTCTGTTTCTATTACGAGGAAAATCTCCGCCTGCTGCGCGAGTGTGGCGCGGAGTTAATCGAGTTCAGCCCCATCGCGGATGCGCACCTGCCCGCTGCGCTCGATGGCTTGTACCTCGGCGGCGGCTACCCGGAACTCCACGCTGCCGCGCTCGCCACCAACCAGACCATGCTCGAATCCATCCGCGAATTCGCTTCAGGCGGTGGGCCGGTTTATGCCGAATGCGGCGGCTTCCTGTACCTCACCGAAGCCATTGTAGATGCGGCCGGGCGCGCGCACCCGATGGCCGGCATTTTCCCCACGCGCGCCCGCATGCAATCGCGTCTCGCCGCGCTGGGCTATCTCCAGGTCGAACCGGCCTCCACGCTCTGGCTCCGCCCGGGCATGGCCCTGCGCGGGCACGAATTCCGTCACTCCGCTATCGACCCCATGCCCAGTTCCATCGAGCGCGCCTGGGGCGCGCCCGCCGAAAGCTACCGCGCCGGCTCCGTGCTGGCCAGTTACATTCATTTGCATTTCCTCTCCTGCCCGGAATTCGCCGCCGGTTTCGTGCGCCACTGCGCGCAGTGGCGCGAGGGGAGGAGTCAATGATGCGCTTCTCGCTCGCGTTGCTGGCGTCTCTTTCGCTGAGCGCCGCCGGCCTGCCACGCCGCATTGTATCGCTTTCCCCGAACCTCACGGAGATCCTTTACGGCGTGGGCGCGTTCGGCCGCGTGGTGGGCGTCTCCGATTACTGCACCTGGCCGCCCGCGGTCAGGAGTTTGCCCTCCGTGGGCGGCTGGCAGAATCCCAATCTCGAACGGTTGGCCGCGCTTCGGCCCGATCTTGTCGTTCTCGATAGCGCGCAAGCGCCATTCATTCAGGACAACTTGAAAGCCCTGGGCATGCCGGTGCTGGTGGTCGCCGACGATAGCGTCGAAGACGTTTTCCAGGCTATCGAAACGCTCGGGCACGCTACCGGCTGCGAACCTCAAGCTCGGCGGCTGGCCGATTCCACCCGCGCGGCGCTCACTCGCGTTTCGCAAAGCACAGCCGGTCTCGCGAAACCGCGCGTGGTGCTGATTGTCGATCGATCTCCCGGCTCGCTGCGCGGCCTGGTCGCGTCCTCGGCCGAAAGCTTCTTGGGCCAACTGGCGGCCATCGCGGGAGCACGCATCGTGGCGCCGCCGTTTCACGGCGCGTACGGCTATATCAATAAGGAAGATCTGCTGGCGCTCGATCCCGACGCGATCCTCGATTTTGTCCATGAAAGGACGGGGCATGTGCTTTCGCCCGCCAATCAACTCTCCCCGTGGCAGGAGTTGCCCGAACTGAGAGCAGTGCGCGCGGGCCGCGTATACCCCATCAATGAAGACTACGTTCCGCACGCTTCCGAGCGCATGGTGCGGACGGCGGAACTATTTCGAAGATTGATTCACGAAAGGAAGACTCCATGAGTATTGCCACCAAGCGCGGCGATGGCGGCCAGACCAGCCTGCCGGGAGGCGCGCGCGTTTCGAAAGCGCATCCACGCGTGGAATGTTACGGCACGATCGATGAGCTGATTTCGCAGCTTGGCCTGGCGCGCGCGCTGGCAGGCGATGCCGAAGTAAACGAATGGACGCGCCACATCCAGCGCGAGCTCTTCAAAGTCGGCAGCGCCATCGGGACCGCGCCGGGTTCGCGCCAACCGGCGCCGCCGGTCACCGCCGAAATGATCGCCGCGCTCGATGGCGAAATAAAGCGCCTGGAAGCCTTGCCGGGCATTCTGAGCGATTGGTCCGTTCCCGGCGAACTGGCCGGCTCGGCGGCTTTCGATGTCGCGCGCACGGTCTGCCGCCGCGTGGAACGGCTCGCGGTGGCGCTTTACGAATCGGGCGACCTCACCGATTCGCAGATCCTGGTGTACTTGAACCGGCTCTCCGATGTGCTCTGGCTGGTCGGGCGGGCGCTCGAACTACGCGCCGGGGCCGATGCCTCGCTGCGATCCAAAGACCAACCGGGCGCCCGCTGGTCGCGCGCCTGGTAAATGAGCATGCCCGCGCGCGCGTTGATGATTCTGGGCACCGCTTCCCACGTGGGCAAATCCCTGCTCACCGCGGCGCTCGGCCGCATTCTGGCCGATGAGGGCTATCGCGTCGCGCCCTTCAAGGCGCAGAACATGTCGCTCAACTCGGCCGCCACGCCAGATGGCCGCGAAATCGGCCGCGCGCAGGCGCTCCAGGCCGAGGCCTGCCGCGTTGCCGCCCGCGCCGAAATGAATCCGGTGCTCATCAAGCCTGCCACCGATACCTGCGCGCAGGTGGTGGTCCTCGGCCGCGTGTGGGGACAGGTTTCCGCGACCGATTATCACCAGCGCCGCGTGGAAGAGCTGTTTCCCCTGGTGGTGAACGCCTATCGCACGCTCGCCGCCGAATACGAAATCGTGCTGCTCGAGGGCGCCGGCTCTCCCGCGGAAATCAATCTGAAAGCGGGCGACATCGTGAACATGCGCATGGCGCAAGCCGCGGGAGCGGCCTGCTGGCTGGTGGGCGATATCGATCGCGGCGGCGTCTTCGCCTCGCTGCTGGGCACGGTCGAGTTGCTCGAACCCGAAGAACGTGCCCTGCTGCGCGGATTCATCCTGAACAAATTTCGCGGCGATCGGGCGTTGCTCGAACCGGGCGTCGAAATGATGTCCCGCCGCATCGGTTTGCCCTGCGCGGGCGTCGTGCCGTTTCTTCCCGACTTAGGTCTGGACGAAGAGGATAGCGTTTCGCTCGAAGAGCGCCCGCCTGCCGGCCGCGTCTGGAAGATATCCGGCGAAGGCCCGAACCGGCGGTTGCGTATCGCGGTGCTGGCCTTCCCACACCTCGCTAACTTCACCGATTTCGATGCGCTTGCGGCGGAGCCTTCGGTTGCGCTGGCGTTCGTGGACAACGCGGAGGATGTGGCGCAAGCGGACCTGCTCATTCTGCCTGGCTCGAAGCAGACGTTGGATGATCTCGCGTGGTTGCGAATGGCGCCGCGCTCCCGCGGTCTCGAATCGGCCATTCAGGCCTTCCGGGGAGGCGCGGGCCTCATCGGCATTTGCGGCGGCATGCAGATGCTGGGCCTGTCTATTGAAGATCCGCACGGCGCGGAAAGTAATGGCTTCCCCCGCGGCATGCAAGGGCTGGGAATTCTGCCGATCCGCACCGTTCTGCGGGCGGAAAAGGTCACGCGCCCGGTTCGCGGCCGCGTGCTGCGCTGGGCGCGCTCTCCCGCTATCGAAGGCTACGAAATCCACATGGGCGAAACGGTTTACGAAGAGGGCGCCTGCCCGTTCGCCGAAATCCAGCGCGCGGGCGAGAGCGCCGCTTGCGCCGATGGCTGCGCCGCCGCGGAACGGCCGGCGTTCGGCACCTACATCCACGGGCTGTTTCACAACGACGAGTTCCGCCATTCCTTTCTGGCCGCGGCCAGAGCCGCGTGCGCGCTTGGCCCGCTCCAACAAAAACGCTTCTTCGCCGCTGAGCGCGAGGCGCGCATCGATCGCCTGGCCGATCACGTCCGCCGCGCGCTCGATATGCGGCTGATCCACACCTCACTAGGAGATTTCCGATGATGCCGTTCGAACCATTCCGCTGTTTTCTGCCGCTTGCGCTTCTGCTGCCCTGCGCCCGGGCCGCCACGCTTGAAGGCGCCGTTACCGACCCGCAATCGAAACCCGTGCCCGGCGCCGCCATCCTGCTCACCTCCACCACCAATGCGCTGCGCTGGAGCGCCACCACCAGCGCTTCCGGCTCCTGGCGTATCGATAACCTTCCGGCCGGCGACTACCTGCTGCGCGCCGGCGCCTCCGGCTTTGCAACCTTCCTGACCGATCCGTTCCACCTCGATCTCGCCGCCTCCAAAACCGAAAACATCGTGCTGCAAATCGCCGGATCGCGCGAGGAAATCGTAGTCACGGCATCCAGCACGCCGCAAACTTCGCTCGAACTATCGAAATCGCTATCGGTGGTGGATGCCGCGGAAATTCAGCAGCGTGACGCGCTCGATCTGGCGAGCGCGCTCGACCTCACGGCCGGCCTGCGCGTCCAGCAACTGGGCGGCCCCGGCGCGTATTCGAATCTTCAGCTCCGCGGTCTGCGCCCCGAAGATACCGCCGTGCTGGTGGATGGCTTCCGCTTGCGCGACGCCTCCGCGACACAAGCCGATGCTTCCGGGCTGATTGAGGATCTTCTTACCACCGATGCCGGCCAGATCGAAGTGCTGCGCGGCTCGGGTTCGTCGCTCTACGGCACGAACGCGATCGGCGGAGTGGTCAACGTCATTACCGACGAAGGCGGCGGGCGCACGCGAGGTAATGTGCTTTTAGAAGGCGGGTCGCTCGGACTCTTCCGCGGCCACGCCCAAATCGCGGGTGGCTGGCGCGGCGACACCATTCCTTTCAGCCTCGGTGTCTCGCAGCTTTATGTCGCCGATGGCGTCGGCGGCGACCTGCCCTATCGCGACACCAACGCGCAGGGTAGCATCGGTTTTCACCTCTCTCCCACCACGCACCTGTTCATGCGTTTCTACGGCGCCAACGCGTTCGGCAAGCTCGCCTCCGAACCTGACGTCCTCGGCAATCCTTCCGGTTTTGGCATCGTGCCCGCCATTCCCAACGTGACGTTCCTCCCCGCGCCGGATAATCCCGATTACACTCGCGCGGCCCGTTTTGCGAGCGGCGTAATTCGCCTCACCGGCCAGCCGGCGCCGGCCCTCGGTTATTCCCTCAGCTACCAGGCGGTTTCCGATAGCCGCCGCTATGGCGATGGTCCGGCGGGCACCGGCTATCAACCTCTGGGCAGCACGCGCTCGCTCTACGATGGGCGCATTCAAACGGTCAACGCCCACGCCGATTACCGCCTCGACCGCCACCAGCTCATCACCGCGGGCTATGAATTCGAAAATGAGAACTACGCGAACGACAACACCGATTTCACCAACCCGGCCGCCGGCTCTGCCACCAACGTCACCCAGCGCAGTCACGCCGCCTACGCCCAGGATCAGATTCGTCTGCTCGATGGCCGCCTCGAAATCTCGGGTGGTTTCCGCGCCCAGTTCTTCGCTCTGAACGCTCCCGAGTTCTTGCCCGCCGCTGCCGCGCCCTACCAGGGCATCGCGTTCACCGCGCCCGCTCCCGCCTACACCGGCGATGGTTCGATTGCGTATTTTTTCCGGCGTAGCGGGACCAAACTGCGCGCTCACATCGGCCGCGGCTACCGCGCGCCATCCCTATTTGAGCGCTTCGGTGTGGGCTTCGATCCCGTTTTCGGCTACGCGGTGTATGGCGACCCGCGCCTCCATCCGGAGCACATGCTCAGCCTCGATTCCGGCATCGATCAATCGTTCGCGCAAGGCCGGGCCAAAATATCGGCGGCCTACTTTTACACTTGGCTCGAAAACGTAATCGCCTTCGACACCACCGGTCTGATCGATCCCACCACCGACCCCTTTGGCCGCTACGTCGGCTACATCTCTACGCGCGGCGGCATCTCGCGCGGGGTGGAGTTGGCGGCCTCGTTGACGCCCGCCCGCGCCCTCACCTTCAGCGGCGCCTACACTTACGTGAATGCCATCGAGCGCGCACCCATCGTGGGCGATACGCTTCAGACCTTCGCCGTTCCGCGCAACCAGTTCTCGATTGCCGCTACCGGCCGCCTGTCGCAAAGATTCCTTCTCACAGCGGAAACGCGGATCTCCAGCTCCTACCTCGACCCGATCTACGGTTCCACCATCACCCAAGTCTTTCGCTTCCCTGGGCTCCACAGTGTCGATCTGGCAGCGAGTTATCGCATCCCAATATCGGAATTCCGCAGCCTGCGTTTCTTCGCGCGCGTTGACAACCTGCTCAACCAAACCTACTTCGAAGACGGCTTCCCGACCCCGGGCCGCACCGGCAGGGCGGGCCTGCAGTTCGAGTTCTAACTTTGCTTAAGCGGCCAAGTAGCTCGCCCCGGCTCTGATCGAAGCCGCGACGGCGAGCGAGCGCGGCCCCGCCGCTCACGCGGCAACCGGCTGATGAGCGTCTGGCCGATAGCTTTGCTGAAAATAGACGGATTCGAAGTGACTCCCGTCAAGCCATTATTGTCAATGAGTGAATTGAGCTGGCCGGACCGGATGAGTTTCCGGCTTAGGAAATCCAACCACACGCTCTGGCCGAACTGTTTCAACTCCAATCAAGGATTCTGATCTGCCATAAGTGCTTACCTTTCCAAGTAACTTCGTTTCTGAGCCGTAACGTCGCTTCTGAGCCGCGACCGTTAGGGAGCGGTTCGCCCTTGCCCCGCGCTTAGCCCTGCGCCCGCAACGAATCGTGTCCTCGCCTCAGCCGCATCGTCATCAACCCGTCGACCAGCCGGACGAAGTCCCGCTTCCGCCGCACCAATCTTGCCAGTTTTGCCGCATCCTCCGGCAATCGCACCGCGCCGGCTGTCTCGAGAACCCGGTCGTCCGCAAACGGGTACAATTCCGGCCACACCAGTTGCGCCTGACGGAAAAAGATATCCGCGCCCACGTCTCCAATGCCCTTAAATTCTTTGAGCAGCTTCCGTTCGCGTAGCGGATCGGGACGGCCTCTACCGGCCCGCGCGGCTTGGCGCAGGTTCCGCAAATCGCCGTCGTATTTCTCTAGCACCATTTGAGAAGTCTCGCCCAACATCGTGGAGGTGCGCTCGTCATAGCGAGCGTATCCCCCCTCATCGAGCGCTTTCACGCGTTGTTCCCAAGTGGTTTTCGCCATCTTTCGCGGTGTTGTCCAGCCGCGGGCGAACAGCGCCCGCGCGGATTTCATCGCCAGTTCGTGACCGATGCGCGCGCTCAGCAGCAGCGCGCCAATCAACAGGCAGAAAAGGTTTTCGGCGTCGTTGGCGGCCACATCGATTCCGATCTCTTCGGCGAGCGTTCTGCTCTGTTGTTTCAGTATCGCCTTCGCTGCATCGCCAATTCGTACGGCTGAACCTGCTGCCATCAGTTCTCTCCTACTCACCCGCCGCCGGAACCGGCTGTTCCGCGGCGGTCTTCGCCAGCATCGCGCGCGCCTCCTGGTCGGTAGTTTGGAAAAAATCCTGATACCACTCGCCCACTGAGTAGAAATCCTCCGGCGTTTCGAGGCAGACGATCTCGTCCGCAAGCTCGCCGATGGCTTCGCACGTTCTGGGGGAAGCCACCGGGACAGCGGCCAGAATGCGGCGCGCGCGCCTCTGCCGCAAAGCGATAATCGCGGCCTTCATGCTGGCGCCGGTTGCCAACCCGTCGTCGATCAGAATGACGGTCTTGCCGGCTACCGCCAGCGCCGGCCTGCCCTCCCGGTATTCCCGCTCCCGCCGTTCCAATTCCTCCTGCTGTTTGGCGGTTTCCTTGGCTATGTCTTCCGGAGAGATACGCAGCGAGCGCACCACATTGTCGTTCAGCACTTTTACGCCGCCGCTGGCGATAGCGCCCATCGCCAGTTCCTCGTGTCCGGGTACGCCTAGTTTGCGAACCAGAAAGACATCCAGCGGCAGATGCAGCGCGTGCGCGACTTCATAGGCGACCGGCACCCCTCCGCGCGGCAAACCCAGAATCACACAGCCGGCGCAGTCCGCATATTTGCGCAGGCGCTTAGCCAGTTTGCGGCCCGCGTCGCTTCGGTCCCGAAAAGGCATTGCGGCTCTCCAGATCTACTGTCGCTTCTGCACATGCGAGGCCAAACGCAATCGCCGGCACACGCCAACCAACTCGCCCAGCACCCGGCTCACCGGCCGGTGCGTTTCCAATACCCACGGCTCCGTATCGCCGCAAACGATCGCAAACAGCTTGCGCTCGCTTGCGTACGCTTCCATCGCGCCCACAAAGTGAGAAAACAGGGCGGAATCGTACCGGATTACGAGAGTCTCCAGGATGGCACTCACAGTGATGCGGTCCACGCCTGCCAGCTCCTGCAAGCCGCCTGGTACGGCCACGTGCTCAAGCCGCAAACACCCGCTCGAACTTTCCCGCGGCCTTGCCCAGCGATGCCGCGCGCCGCCGGATGTCCTTCCACGGATCTTCCACTTTCTCCAGCCGGCTAAAGATCGTCTTCACAGTCACTCCGTCCGGGCGGAAGTTCTTATTTTTCAGCTCCGCCCAGTCGAGCGGAACGGCCACCGGCGCTCCGTCCCTGGCGCGAATCGCGTATGGGGCAACGGCCGTCTGCGCATGCGTTGCGGTTGGTATCGATAAATACACGGCCTGCGCGCTTCTTCTTCGACTGCTCCATGGTGAATGCGGAGGGGTCTCGATTCACCACCATTTCCGCGATCTGCCTGACGAAGGCGCGAACCTCATCGAAATTCCGTTCGCGGCGCAGCGGCACTACCACGTGCAATCCGCGGGAACCCGTAGCTTTTACATATGCCGGCAAATCCATGCCTTCCAGGATTTCCTGTAGCAATTGCGCTCCGCGAATCACGCGGCTGAGGTCGCTCGTGGAAGGATCGAGATCGAACACCATCTGGTCCGGCTGCCACGGCTCATCCACCTGGCTCAACCAGATGTGCGGAGTGATGCACGCCTGGTTGGCCAAATAAACGAGTGTCGCCGCATCGTCGCAGATGACGTGCGTTACCGTTCCTCCGGCTTTGGGCACAGTGGCCGTGCGGATCCATTCCGGATAATACTTGGCCGCGGCCTTCTGGAAAAAACCGCCGCCGTCGATTCCGCCGGGAAACCGCTGCATGGCTAACGGCCGGCCCCGAAGGTGCGGCAGCATCCATCGGCTCACGCGCTCGAAATACCGGATCACATCGCCTTTCGTAATGCCATCTCTGGGGAACAGCAGCTTTTCCGGGCGAGTGATCCCCACGTCGCGCCCTTCGATGTGAAGGACCGTGGCGGGCTTAGCGCTCATCCGGTCAGGCCATCCTTCTTCTTCAATACCTGCCGCACAAACCACTCGTGCTTTTCATGAATCTGCACGGTCTTCGAAAACAGGTCCACGGTTCCGGGGTCGTTATTTTCGTCCGCGGCTCGTGCGCCGTCCCGCGTGCCTTTGATCACCGCCATCAGATTGGCATCCGCTTCTTCGATCATCTCGCGCATGGATTGCCCCGCTACCGCGGAATGCACCTTGGCCGTTTCCTGCATCTGCCGAAGCTGCACGATTTCGATATCCGGCCCGATCATCCGAATCCGTTCGGCGAGTTCATCGATCGTCTCCAGCACCTCCCCGGCGAACTTGTCGAACATCTTGTGGAGATCGCGAAACAAAGGACCATATGTCTGCCAGTGGTAATGCTTGTAGTTGGCGTACAGCACAAATGCGTTCGCCAGCTGCTCCTCAAGATGACGCACAACGGGATGATCCTGGCGATTCTCCCGTGTGATCTCGCGCGCAACATCGCTTGTAACAGGCATAGTTACTCTCCGTCTTTCAGAACTAGCAATTTTCAATCCAACGGTTGGCACCGGAAGTGCACCTCCCGTTCGTGGGATGGGTCCATGGCGAATCGTGAATTGACGCCTTCCGGGACCTGCTGCGGGAATCCCATTATTGGGCGCGCGAGGCCGGCCAGACCGTGGTGCGGCAAGCCGACGTCGAGCGCGCCCTTGAAGCCCGGCAATACCGCTCCGACCGCCTGCGCGAACGCGTGCTCGAAGAGATCGAGCGGGGCGCCATTGTTATCGATACCGAAGGCGAGCGCGTCGGCCAGGTGAACGGGCTTTCCGTGTTCGCCTTTGGCGGCTTCCTGTTCGGCCGGCCCAGCCGCATCACCGCGCGCACCCGCCTGGGACGAGGAGAACTGATCGATATCGAGCGCGAGGTTTCCCTCGGCGAGCCGATTCACTCCCAAGGCGTGCTGATTTTCACAGGCCTCTTGGCCGGCCGCTACGCCCGCGACTTGCCGCTGTCGCTTTCCGCCAGCCTGGTTTTCGAGCAATCCTACGGCAGCGTGGATGGCGATAGCGCCTCGCTGGCCGAGCTCTGTGCCCCGTTGGAGTCCATTGCGGATGCGCCGGTCGGTCAATCGATCGCCGTCACCGGCTCTATCGGCCAGCACGGGCAAGTGCAACCGGTGGGCGCGGTCAACGAAAAGATCGAAGGCTTCTTCGATGTGTGCCGCCGTCACGGCCTCCAAGGCGCACACGGCGTCATTCTCCCCCGAGCCCACGTCGAGCATCCGATGTTGCGGCAGGATGTGATTCAGGGCGTCGAGCAAGGCCGGTTCCATATCTACCCCGTTGCGTGCGTCGACGAGGCGGCCGAAATCCTCATGGGCATTCCCGCCGGCGAGCCGGACGAGATGGGCCGCTTTCCATCCTTCACGCTGAATGGTGATTTGGAAGAACACCGCCTCGAGGAAGAACGCCTCATTCGGGCATGATTCGCGCCTGATGCACGCCTGACTTTCGCGCCCGGCCCGCCGCCCGGCCTGTTCGTTGCGCGTCCAATCTGCTACCCTTTCTGGAAAAGGAGGCGCCAGGCGCGAATCATGTCACGCGGGCCATTCCATCCCATTGGGCGCCGGCATGCGTTGGGCATGTTGGGGTTTGCCGGGCTGGCGGCGCGCGCTCTCCCGGCTGCCGTCCGGGCGCCGCGCTTTACTGCTATCGATCACGTCGAGTTCAACGTGAGCGATCCGGAAAAATCCATAGCCTTCTACGCCCGCGTTTTCGGCAACACGGTGCTCAAGAACAACCGCACCACGCGCCGCTACCTGAAGCTGGGTCCCGCCTTCATCGCCATGGATCGCGGCTCGCAAATCCACGTCGATCATTTCTGTCCCGGCATCCCCGATTTCCAGATCGCCGATCTGCACGGCTACCTCGAAGAGCGCTCTATCCCGTACAAGGATTATCCCAGCGGCCGCGACCTCTACGTCACCGATCCAGATGGCACGCGCATGCAACTCGGCGGCGCCAATTCCTGGGAACAGCTCCTGAAAGGCACCGCATCGCCGGAATCCATCCCTGCCGCCGAGCCAATTTTCCGGCCCACAGGTATCGACCATATTCTCCTGAACGTTTCCGACCCCGAAAAATCGGCCGCCTTTTTCGAGCAGCTCCTCGGCCCCGTTGCGGGCCGCAATAATAGCCGCACCTGGTTCCAGGCCGGCAAATCGCGTATCGGTTTGCTCCAGACTCCCGCCGGGCAGCGCGCCGGCGTGAACCACTATTGCGTGGCCGCCGAGCCATTCGATTTCGAGACCGCCACCCGGAAGTTGGCGGAAGCCGGCGCCAAAGTAGAATCGCCGGAAGTGAGCGGAGCACCCGAATTCCGCGACTTCGATGGCTACCTGGTGCAGGTAATGCCCCCCCAACCCAGGCGATAATTCCCGCACACTCAGGAGGTTTCCATGAGGCATTTCGTACTGCTTGCAGCGGCCTGCGCGGCATCTCTCTACGCGCAGGATCAGCCCCCGGCTCCCTCTCCCAAGACTCCGGCCGCGCCGGAACTGCCTGCGCTTTCCGGCCGCGGCGGCCCGAACGCACGAAACGCCGGGCCGCAGCCCTACGCGAAGGTCGTCACCAAAGATGCCAAAACGCAAAAGGGCATTTTCACTGTTCACAAAATCGAGGAACGCTACTTCTACGAGATCCCCAAGGCCGCGCTCGATAAGGAATTCCTCTGGAATACGCAGATCGCCAAAACCACGCTGGGCCTCGGCTACGGAGGCGGCCAGTTGGTCAGCCGCGTCGTGCGCTGGCAATTGCAGGGAAACCGCGTCCTGCTGCGCGATATCAACTATGGCATCACGGCCGATCCCAGCCAGCCGATCAGCCAGGCCGTCAAAGCCGCCAATAACGATGCCATCCTGATGTCGTTCCCGGTCGCGGCCTTCGCTTCCGATGGCGCTCCCGTGATCGATGTCGGCCGCCTCTTCACCGCCGATATCATCGAATTCAGCGCCCGCCAGCGCCTGGGCGCCACCGGCTTCGACGCCTCCCGCACCTTCATCGAACGCATCTCGGCCTATCCCGAAAATATCGAAACGCTTCCGTCACCTACACCCGGAATCCACTGCCCGCCGGGGCGAACGCGCTGCCCCAAATCCAGCCCGCCGGCGGCATGCGGCCCGGCAGCGCCACCCTCGAATTGCATCACAGCATGGTGAAGCTGCCCGAAAAACCCATGCAGCCTCGCTTATTCGACGAACGCGTCGGCTACTTCACCACCAGCAGCCTGAATTACACCTTCGATCCCTACCAATTTGGTCCCGTGGGTGAAGAAAGGCGTGGAAGAGTGGCAGGTGGCATTCGAAGCCGCCGGATTCAAAAACGCCATCATCGCCAAACCCGCGCCCACTGCCGAACAGGACCCCGAATTCAGTCCCGAAGACGTGCGCTATTCCGTGATCCGCTGGCTGCCGTCCACCACCGAAAACGCGCAGGGGCCGCACATCTCCGATCCCCGCACCGGCGAAATCCTGAACGCGGATATTCAGGTCTATCACAACGTGCTGAACCTGGCGCGCGACTGGTATTTCGTGCAGGTGGGGCCGCTCGATCCGCGCGCACAAAAGTTGCCGTTGCCGGACGGCCTCATGGGCCGGCTGATTGAGTTCGTGGTCGCGCACGAAGTGGGCCACACCCTAGGCTTCCAGCACAACATGAAAGCCAGCGCCCTGTACCCGCAGGAGAAAGTGCGCGACCGCGATTGGGTGCACCGCATGGGCCACACGCCTTCCATCATGGACTACGCGCGCTTCAACTACGTGGCGCAGCCGGAGGACAAAATCGATGTGGCGGACCTGGTGCCGCGCGTCGGCCCCTACGATATCTGGGCAACCAGGTGGGGCTACGCTCCCATAGCCGGAGCGAAAAAGCCTGTGGACGAAGAACCCACGCTCGATCGCTGGGCGCGCGAGCAGGACAAAACGCCCTGGTACCGCTTCAGCACGGCCAACGCGGCCGGCTCCGATCCCGCCGAAAACACCGAAGCCGTGGGCGATGCCGATGCCATCAAATCCACCGCGCTCGGCCTGAAAAACCTGCATCGCGTCGCCGGGCTGTTGATCCCTGCCGCCGCCTACCGCCAAGGCGAACATTACGACGATCTCGCCGAGATCTATGGCCGGATGCTCGCGCAGTGGGCGCTCGAGATGAACCACGTGGCCGCCCTGATCGGCGGCTTCGATAGCCAGGAAAAAGCCATCGGCCAGGAGGGCCGCATTTTCACTCCGGTCTCCAAAGCGCGCCAGCAGGCGGCGGTCGCTTTCCTCGTGGAAAACGCCTTCGCCACTCCCAAATGGATGATCGACCCCGAAGTGCTGCGGCGCATCGAGCCCGCCGGAGCGCTCAGCCGCATCCGCAACGCGCAGACAGCCGTGCTGAATAACGTTCTGAGCAGCGCCCGTTTCGCGCGCCTGGTCGAGCAGGAGGCCATCGATGGCCCGCAATCGTATACACCCGCAACATTTCTCGCGGCCATCCGCAAAGGCGTCTGGAGGGAACTCGACGATTCGCAGGTGGCAGTCGACGCCTACCGCCGCAACCTGCAAACCGCCTATCTCGACCTGGTCAATACGAAACTCAACGCCCCCGCGCCCGCCTTGCCCGCCGGCCTTCCGCCCGAACTGCTTTCCGCGCTGCGCGCCAACACGAGCAGCGATGAACGGTCGTTCTACCGCCTAGAACTCCGCACGCTCGATAGCTCGATCGCATCCGCGCTCGGCAAAGCCGCTGGCCGCGAAACCCGCGCTCACCTCGAAGCCGCGCGCGACCGCATCGCGCGCATTCTCGATCCGCGATTCGCCCAGCAAAACGCCGCCGCGGCGAACAACGTGCTCCGCATCGGCACGGGCGGAATACAGGATGTCAGCCTCGCCCCCGACCCTGAAGCCTGCTGGCCGGATTATATGATCCGCCCGTGAGTGTTGTGTTGGTTAAATCTAGGAAGCGCAGCTAGCGCGGATGGCCACCAAGTCAGGGACCGACGCTCCCCATTTGGTGAAGGACGCCGCCTTGCGTCTGCTGGAGGAAGACGCCCGGTTCCGCGCTGACGTGCGGGAAGGCATCGCACAGGCCGACCGCGGTGAATTCATTGAAGAAGAAATGGACGCCCGCTTCGAACAGATGTTGCGCTCTTGAACCAGGCATGTCCGCTGGACGCCCGCCGCCGCCGCGGACCTCGAACCAGGCACACACCCGGTAGTGGGTCAGTTTGAGTCCGCCCGCCGTCTTGACAGCGTCGCCCTGGAGACGATATACGAAGTAGGCATGAAACGGAACCTGCTTTGGCCGGTGGGCGTGGCCTTGCTGGCGTGCGCGGCTGCCGTGCCGGCGCCGGCGCACCACTCTTTTGCCGCAGAATACGACAAGGGAAAGCCGCTCAAATTTACCGGCACGGTCACCAAGTTCGATCTGACGAACCCGCACTCGTGGATCTATATCGATGTGATGCAGCCGGATGGGAGCGTGGTGAACTGGGCGTTTGAGACGGCTTCTCCGAGCAATCTCTACCGGCGGGGGTTTCGCAAAGACACCATCCAGCCGGGAATGGTGGTGACCATCGAAGGCTACGGCGCGAAGGACGCCACGCACACCGGCAACGGCCAGCGGATCACCATGCCGGACGGCAAGCAGTTTGTTCTGGGGACGGAAGAGAATCCCGGTTAAGGCGATCCCGATGGCTACATGGATGCTTCGGTTGATCCTGTGTGCCTTGTGCATCGCGTGGTGCGCAGCCGCGCAGACTTACAAAGCGCCGCGAACCGCGGAAGGCGTGCCCGACCTACAGGGGATCTGGCAGGTGCGCAACGCGGCCTCCTTCGATGTGAGCGAAGTGGCGGAAGGGCACGAGATTCCGTATCGGGCCGACGCACTCGAGCGGGAGCAGAAAGGCGAGCGCGCCGACCCCATCGCGCATTGCGCCATGCCGGGCGTTCCGCGCATCACCTACATGCCGTTTCCGTTTGAGATTATCCAGCGGCCCAAGAGCGTGGTGTTCGTGTACGAATACCTGCACAATCATCGCATCGTGCCTACTACGCCGCGTGAACATCTGGATGGCATCGATTTCTGGCTAGGGGACTCGGTAGGACGCTGGGAGGGCGAGACGCTGGTGATCGACGTGACCAATCTCAGCGACAAAACCTGGCTCGATTCGGCGCGGCACACGCACAGCGACGCGCTGCACGTGGTCGAGCGATACAAGCGCACGGGTCCGGACACGATTCAATACGAGGCCACGCTCGAAGATCCGAAGACCTATACGCGCCCGTGGAAAATCGGCATGCTGCTTCATCGGAACACGGAGCCGGGGTTTGAGTTGCGGGAGCAGGAGTGCACGGAGGGAGACGACGGGCGCGCCATACAGCCCTTCTACCGTCCGGCGCCCAAAGGCGATCCGCTGGAATTTGTGCGCACCTACCCGAAGGAGTTTTCAAAATGAGAGCCGCCGCACTGGTATCCGTGTGCCTGTTACCGCTGCCGCTCGTGGCGCAGTATGTTCCTCCCAAAACGGCCGAAGGCCTTCCGGATCTGGAAGGCATATGGCAGCCGCGCGCTTCGGGCGCGGCCTATTCGATTCTGCCGCATCCGGCCGGGTTCTTTCTGGGCGGCGAATCGAAAACCGGCGTAGTGGAAGGCGGCGTTCTTCCGTATCAACCCTGGGCCGCGGCGCAGGTCAAGCAACTGACGCAGCACATGGAACTCGATCCCACCGGCCATTGCCATTACGAGGGGATTCCGCACGCCATGTATTTCGGTTTCGAGCTTTTCGAAAATCCCAAGCAAATCGCGATTCTCCACGAGAACATGCACGCCTGGCGGATCATCTACATGGATGGCAGCAAACACCCGAAGGACTACCAGGCATGGATGGGCGATTCGCGCGGCCACTGGGAAGGCAACACACTGGTGGTGGACGTGGCGGATTTCAACGACAAGAGCGTCTTCGACATGGCCGGCCATTTCCACAGCGACGCGTTGCACGTGGTGGAGCATTTCATCCCCGTGGACGCGGACACCATCAATTACCAGATCACCGTGGACGATCCCAAGGTGTTTACGCGGCCTTGGAAAATGGGCTTCCCACTAAAGCGCGCGAAGAAAGATTACCAGATGCTCGAATCCGGCTGCTTTGAAGGAGAGCGCGACCAGGCGCATTTGAAAGAGGGCATCGCCACGCTGCCGGCCGATCACTACAAGCAGTAGCCGTCACTGGGGGAAAATTTCGTGAGTGAGGTCCTCGGGCGGCTTGGCCCGGGCGGCTTCCCACCAGCCCAGCGCGAAGGACGCCGCGCTCAGCACCCAGATGGCAAAATCCAGAGCGCCTAATGGGTGGCGGATGGAAACCACGATCAAACAGGCGGCCGCCCGTATCCCCCAACCGTAAAAGCGCGTGAGCTTCTGCTGCCCCTTGCGGGCGTGCGCGCCGGAGCGTCCCGCGAGGTACGCGAAAAAAATGCCGAGCACGCCCAAAACGCCGCGCAAAAATTCGAACGATACAGACATTACCCTAAACATGCCTCACGAGCGCGCAGGTTGCAAGCGGTATACTCGGCTTTTGAGGCAGATGAAAATCGGTAGAGCATATCCTCTGGCGGCGGCAGTTCCGATGGTTGTGGCGCTCCTAGCCGGCGCGGGCGCCGCGTTTGGCCAGGCCAGCCCTCCGGAGCAAACCACGGTCACGATCAACGGCAAGAAAATCAGCATCCGGTACAGCGCGCCTTCCGTGCGCGGGCGCAAAATTTTCGGTCCAGGCGGCTTGATTTCGCACGACCCGACTTACCCGGTGTGGCGCGCCGGAGCGAACGATGCGACCGCCTTTCACACCGATGCCGACCTCACGATCGGCAGCCTGCATGTCCCCAAAGGCGATTACACGCTATGGGTACAACCCGACCCGAATCAGTGGATTCTCATCCTGAATCAGCAGACCGGCCAGTGGGGCCTGGAATATCACAAGGACCGGGACCTGGGGCGGGTGCCCATGCAGACTACGAAACCGCCTAAGCCGATTGAAACGCTGAAAATCGCGCTTTCCGCAAGCGGCGGCAACCAGGGCAAGTTGGAAATCGCCTGGGACAATTACGACGCTAGCGTGCCGTTCACGGTGCAATGAGCCTTGGGCGGGATTCGATTTCCGCGGCAATCGCAGCCGTGCGTGCCGGGGACTCCGGCGCTCGTACTAATTGCTCTCTGACGATCGCGGCTTGCGGGTGAGCGCGTTCGGTGCTGCTAACATGATCTCCCACGGCGAACTGATCGGCGTGTGGGTGCTGGCCGCGGTTGGCGCGGCGCTGGTAGCGCTCGCACCGGCAAGAAAGCGAGAGCGGCCGGCGGGGTGAGCGCCTGGCGGCGATAGCCCCTTCGGGCCGCCCCCTTGACGCTCACCCGATCCTGTTATAGAGTTCCTCCCCAGTTTGTTTTGGAGGAGGTTTCGTTGAAACTGGTGAAAAATGGAGTGACACTGCTGCTTTGCGCAGGCGCGGCACTGGCACAGAGCGATCGCGGGACCATCACGGGAACCGTGTCCGATCCGGGCGGCGCCGTGGTGGCGGGCGCGATGGTGGAGATCAAAAACGTCGAAAACGGGGCGGTCTACCAGGCAGGCAGTTCGGCCACGGGCAATTACACGCTGGCGCAACTTCCGGCAGGCCAGTATGAATTGTCGGCCACGGTGCCGGGATTCAAGAAGTTCGTGCGGAAGAATATCGTGGTCGAAGTGGCGCAGACCTATCGTGTGGATATCGTGCTGGAGGTAGGCGCGAATACGGAGTCAGTGACGGTTACCGAGGCGGCCCCGCTGTTGAAAGCGGAAAGCGGGGAACTGAGTCACACGGTGGATACGAATACGATGAACAATCTGCCGGTGCTGGGGATTGGCGCATCGGCGGGGGCTTCGGGATTACGCAATCCGTATGCGGTGATTCAGATGCTGCCGGGCACGACGTATAACCCGGATGTGGATATCCGGATTAACGGGATGCCGGCCAACACGCAGGCCCTGCGAGTGGACGGGCAGGATGCGACGAATGGATGGTATTCGGTGCAGTCGCAGACGCAAGGGAGCGTGGATGCGATCCAGGAGTTCGCGATCCAGACCAGCAACTACGCGGCGGAATTCGGGCAGGCCGGAGGCGGGCTTTTCAACATCACCATGCGGTCGGGCACCAACCAGTTTCACGGGGCGGCCTACGAGTATTTCGTAAACGAAGCGCTGAATGCGGGCACGCCGTTTACGAACAATGGGAAAGGCGGGCTGCTGCGGCCCCGGCAGCGCCGCAACGATTGGGGCTTCAATCTCGGCGGGCCGGTGGTTCTTCCCAAGCTCTACAATGGCCACGACAAGCTTTTCTTCTTTTTCAATTTCGAGCATTTCGGCGAAACCATCATCACCAACAATGTTTCGGGCACGGTTCCGACTCTGGCATATCGCCAGGGAGATTTTTCGCAAGCGCTCACCGGAAGGTACCTCGGCCAACCCGATGGCTTGGGCCGGCCGCTTTACGAAAACACGATTTACGACCCGGCGAGCGACTTCGTGGTGAACGGAGTAACTTACCGGAATCCGTTTCCCAACAATGTGATTCCGCAGTCACAGCTCGATCCGGTGGCGCTGAAGATTCAGAATTACATTCCGCTGCCCACCAGTTCGGGACTCATTAACAACTTCTTACCTACTTACGCCAATCCAAAGTACACACTTGTGCCTTCGACTAAGATGGACTACCAGATCAGCTCGCGATCGAAGCTTTCCGGTTTCTGGTCGCTCAACCGGCAGAATAATCCCAACGCGGGCGCGATTCCGCCTCCGGCGCAAAGCAATGAGCCGCGGCTGGTGAATTCCAACACCATACGGGTGAACTTCGATGAGACGCTGACCCCGACCTTGCTGCTGCACTTCGGGGCCGGACTGATGGACACGCGCATCAACGATCATAGCGAGCGATTCAATCCGGTCACGGAACTGGGACTTACGGGAACGAACTCAACTCTGTTTCCGGTGCTCGGATCCGTAGTTGGCGCGGCGAACTCCACTTTGTTTGAGCCCAACGGCGGGGGGCTAAATTACACCACGGGTCCCGGGAACCAGATTCACCTGACTTATCGCAAGCCTACCGCCAATACTAGCCTGACGTGGGTACGGAACAACCACACCTATAAATTCGGCGGCGAAATGATGGTGGACGGGTATCAGATGTTCAACGAGACTTACTCGATGGGTTGGTTCAATTACAGCCCCGCCGAAACCGGCCTTCCCTCACTGAACGGGCTGAGCTTGCCGGCCACGGTGGGATTCAGTTACGCCAGTTTTCTGCTGGGGGCCGTGGATAACGGATTCGACGCGGTGCCCGCGGTGACTCACATGGGCGCTCACTCGATTTCCTGGTTTGCGCAGGATTCGTGGAAGGTGAACCGTAAGTTCACTCTGGAATACGGCTTACGATACGACTTTTCGACTTATCTGAAGGATGGCCATGGCTATTACGGGATTTTCTCTCCTTCGACGCCGAATCCCAATGCCGGGGACCGGCCGGGAGCAATTATCTACGAAGGATATGGCGGCGGCCGATGCAATTGCGCCTTTGCGCATAACTATCCATTCGCTTTCGGCCCGCGGCTGGGGATGGCGTACCAGATTACCTCAAAGACGGTGCTGCGGGTAGGTTCGGGCGTCTCGTACTTCAAGACGGACGATAATAATCTCGGCTACTCGGCCGGCTCCGAATTCATTTACCAGACGGCTTCGTACGGTTATCCGGCTTTCCGGATGGCGAACGGAATGCCCTACAAGCTTACGTTTCCGAATTTCGATCCGGGGCAGTATCTGTTTCCCGGAATATTGGGTTCGGCGCCGCAGGAAATGGATCAGAACGCCGGAAGGCCGGCGCGGCAGCTCCAATGGAGCGTGGGAATCCAGCATGAGCTGGCACCCAACTTACTCATAGAGGCCACTTACGTAGGCAATCGCGGCGCGTGGTGGAATGCCGGTGGGATGATCTGTCCGAATTGCGTTACACCGCAGATTCTGGCGGCCAACGGGCTGAACATCAACAACGCGGCGGACCGGCAATTGCTGGCGTCGCCGATCAGTTCGGCGATGGCTATCTCGCGAGGGTTCGGCACCCCGCCGTATCCCGGTTTTCCGCTCTCGGCTACGGTGGCGCAAGCGCTGCGTCCATTTCCGCAGTACGGCAACCTGAGCAACTGGCACTGGGTGCCGGACGGGGACACCTGGTACGAGGCGCTGCAATCCAAAGCGACCAAACGGTTGAGCCACGGAGTGGAGTTCGGCGCGAACTTCACCTGGTCGAAGCAGCTAACGGAAGGAGTAGAAGACGATTTCGGGCGGGGAGACGGAGTGATTCTCAACGACGTATTCAACCGGCGAAATCAAAAAGATCTTTCCCTTTTCGACCAGCCGTTTCAGTTTGTCTTTTCGGGAAGCTACACCACGCCGCGTTTGCCTGCCGGCAACCGGCTGACCGACAACAAGGCGCTTTCATGGATTGCGCGCGACTGGCAGATCGGCACGCTGCTGCGATATACGAGCGGAACGCCCATACCGTCTCCGACTTCGACCAACAGTCTGGCCACTTATTACTTCCAGAGCACGCTTTTCAACCGCGTGCCGGGAGTGCCGCTGTTTACGGAGAACCTGAACTGCCACTGCTTTGACCCGACCACCACGTTTGTGTTGAATCCGAATGCCTGGTCGAATCCGGGACCGGGACAATGGGGAACGGCAGCGGCGTACTACAGCGACTTCCGCTATCAGCGGAGGCCGGTGGAGAACATGAGCCTCGCGCGGAACTTCCGGGTGAAGGAACGGATGAATCTGCAGATTCGCGCCGAGTTTACCAATATCTTCAACCGCACGGAGATGAACAACCCGACCGTGGCAAACACGACTCCGCTAACAACGCAGTCCAGGAATAACTTGGGACAGACGACTGGGGGCTGGGGATACATCAATACGGGGACGGTGTTTGCGCCGCCGCGCTCGGGGCAACTGGTGGCTCGCTTTCAGTTCTAAAGGCTGTTTCAGAGCCGGCGGTAGTATCAACCGCTCCCTGACGGTCGCGGGCTCGGAGGTGACCTCCACCTATTAGTTATTCGCTGGGGGCGAGCTCGCGGTTACGTCTATGTCTCGGGAGAGCGTGGGAACTACGCAGGCCACACCAGTTTTCGGCCAGGATGATGGAATTGGCGGGGTTGCGGCCGTCGTACCGGACCAGCACGGGGCCGATAGCGGCTTCCAGGTCCTGTGGCAGCAGGTGCTTCAAGGCGGAAAGGTCCTGGGAGGCGGTGTAGGCAACCCCGCGCACCGCGTAGGAATAGAGGACGCAATCGTCGCGCATTTCGAGCACGGTGGCATCGCCCATCTTGCCCGCGGAAACCAGGGCAGCCCGGCGGCGGCGTTCCAGTTCGGCCGGAGACACACGGGACCTTTTCCAGGCGCGATACCCGGCGGCCACACCGAGGCCCGCGAGCGCCGCTGCTAAAGCGAACGCCAGCGCTCCCGCGTACGCAGAGAACACGCCCAGCTCTAACGGCATGTTCGTACGATTACCCAATCCTTCCGCCCCGAGGGCTACAGGTACTTCGTGGAAAAGCTCGCCGTAATCTCTCAACAACTACGCAGTTTCCCGCGTGGACGGCCTTGAGCGATTATATCATTGCAGCCTCAGAACGGCCGGAAACTACTGAATGGTCGAAAGTTAGGTTAATTACGGGGGCGGCGGAGCCCGTGGCGGCGGACCGGAACGGTCGTTTTGGTACGGAGCGTCCTGAAAATGCAGTATTGAATGTGTGTCGATAGTTTGGCAACATCGGAATCGTTACAGAATTTAACTTTTATGTAACCGGAGGTGTCAAACAAATGCGCAGTATCGTAGTGACTGCGGCTCTTTCTTTGCTTTCGACGGGCCTCTGGGCTCAGCAAGCGCAGCAGTCAACGGCGACGGGAGATTTTTCGTGCTTTGAAAATCTGCCTACGCCGGAGTATCCGGCGGCCGCCTTGCAACAGCACGTCGATGGCTCGGTGTGGACCTGGGTGCAGGTAACCCCGCAGGGGACGCCTGGCAAGGTCGATACGCAAGTGGTATCGGCGTGGAGCAGCGGTGAGAAACTGCTGGTTCCGGCGGTAGAAAAAGCAGTGCAGGCGGCCAAGATTAAGCCGGATTGCGCCGGAAAGAGGCTATCGGTGGTATTCCGTTACGAGTTGCACGGTCAGGAGACCGCGAATCCGAAAGTGACCTCGCGGCGGGAGGCCCCGGATATTGTTTGGATTGAGAGCCAGCCGGCGATCACGAACCAGACCGCCAGCCGGAGCTCGAGCCACTAAAAAAGCCGGCTACTTTCCGTCGACGGAAAACGCCAGCAGCACATGCCGGGCATACCGCCGGCGGTGACGTAGCCGGAATTGGCAAAAAGCATGCCACCCGCGATTGCGGGACCCGGGCCATCGATGGAGGCGCCGCGACCATTGACGCGATTTACGGTGGCATAGACGCGGACGGTATCGAAGTCCCAGATCACTTTGCCATCGGCGGTGGAATAGGCGCGGAGGTGGCCGTCTACCGAGCCGGAGAAGGCCACGCCGGGAATGGCCGTAACCGCCGCCGATTGTGCGGGGCTGCAGCGCGGCCGGGTACCGCAGCTGGGGGTGGTGTGTACCAGACCGCTGCCCATCGCTGAGGCGCAGGGCGAACATGCCGCCGCCTTGCTTGGGATCGGCATTGGTCTGTGTGCTGTAGGTCAGCATGATACGGCCGATATCGGAAACGGCCACGTAGACGTTGCTGCCATCGACGGCCGATCCCCACTGCACGCCGCCCATGGTGCCCCCTTTGCCGACGCGCACCTGCCAGAGGACCTTGCCTTGCTGATCGGGGTCGATCGCATGCACGATGCCGGATTTCTGGCCGGCGATGAGCGCCCGCTTGCCGTTGGGCAGGTTCACGAGTATGGGTGACGATCCGAAATCGAAATCGGGGCCGCTTACGGACGGACAATTGGTCTTGTCGGGGAGGCGGCAGGCTGCGACGTACGCATCGGATTCGGTCATCTGGCGCGACCAGAGAATTTTGCCGGTATCGAGGTCGAAGGCTATGAAGGCGTCGCTCAGGCGGGTGTTTGGCTCGCTGTAGTTATCGCCGGTGGTGACGTAGAGGGCGTGGCGCTTCTCGCCGATGGCGGGGCTGCTCCAGATGGGCGCGCCGGAAGGGCCCCACAATTGCGTGCCGATTTTGTTCTTTTTGGTGGGGCGGGGCGGATCGGGAATGGTGTAGGTCTTCCAGATTACCCGGCCTGTGGCGGCGTCCAAAGCCACCACGCTACCGCGGAATCGGCAGCATTGGTAGCCGAGAATTGTCCAATGCAAGATGAACCTGAAACGGGACTTGTTTCTAATGCAAGATGATCCTGAAAATGGGAGGTGCTGGATAGGCACGCCGCTGGGGAATGCAGATCAGAATGCGGAATGCGG
>Ga0209061_1001391_pt1 | contig 40788 bp, 31 predicted proteins | sample Coa_R1_10_FD_187157 | JGI IMG/M metagenome (GOLD analysis project Ga0209061, IMG submission 187157) | Surface soil microbial communities from Centralia Pennsylvania, which are recovering from an underground coalmine fire - Coalmine... | ecosystem: Environmental > Terrestrial > Soil >... | reverse complement strand
TGCCGCCCTCCCGGTAGGAGCGGCGCAGCAGATAGGACGTATACACCTTCCCGCCCTTCCCCTTAGTCTTGATTGTGGCTACGTGTGCTTGGCCACCACGCCGAGGCATTACCGGCAGAATAGCCGCTCAACCGGACACAAGCAAGGACTAACTTTGGCTACATCCAACCGCCGAAAAGAAACCCACCCCCCGAAAACACGGGCGATCGGGCCTCAAACCCTCAAAAACTTCCGGTTAGTCGGCTGCGCCCGCCTCCGGCTCACGCCAGCACACCCAGGCCACGTGGCCGGCGGGCGCCTGCAGCCGGAGCGCCCGCCACGGGCCCGCCCGGCCCTCGGGCCACAGCAGCGGCGAGCCGAGGCGACGCGGGTCATAGGCGCGGGCGTCGCCCAGCGCCTTGGCCAGCGCCTCCTTGCCCGACCACAGGCAGGCCACCGCGGCCGCGTCGTGCTCCAGGCCCAGCCCGCGCTCCTGCGGGGTGCAGATCGAGGCGGCGAAGCGCGGCTCGGGCGGCTCGACCCGCTCGAGGTCCACCCCCACCGGTCCGGCCGAGAACGCCACCAGCGCGAAGGGGTGGCGGTAGGAGCGGGAGCTGCGCCGCGCGCCGGGGGGCGCGGGGAGCTCCCGCGCCCAGTCCCTCAGCGCGGAGGGATCGAGGCCGGCCGGGCGGGCGTCGAGCAGCCACACGCAGGGCGCCGGCGGGGCGGTCGGCAGGCGGCGGATCACTCGCTGCGCACGGGCGAGCCCTGCCAGCGGCTGCCGGGGGGAAGCTCCTCGCCGCGCATCAGCACCGCCCGGCCGCCCAGCCAGGCCCCGGCGCCGATCACCGTGTCGGGCAGCGCCGCGCTGGCCGGCCCCATCGTGGCCCCCGGCTCAAGCCGGGTGGGGCCGATGCGCATCAGCCGGTCGTGGAACAGGTGGGTTTCCACGCAGGCAAACCGGTTGATCACGCAGCGCTCGCCCAGCTCGACCACGTCGAACTCGGTGATCGTCAGCGTGTCGCACCACACGTCGCGACCCACCCGGGCGCCCATCGCGCGCAGGTAGAACGACATCAGCGGGGTGCCGAGCGCGAGCCCCAGAAGCCAGCCGCCGGCGAACAGCTCCTGGAGCGAGTTGAGGATCTCATCGCGCCACACGAAGAACGACCACAGCGGGTGCTCGCCGGGCCGGTAGCGGCCGATCAAAAGCCACTTTGCCGCCACCGTGAGCGCCGCGGCGGCCGCTCCGGCGGCCACCAGCAGCGGCACGGCGCCGAGCGCCATCGCCCCGATCCCGCCCGCCTTGCCCAGCTCCTCGGCCGCCCAGAACACCAGCGAGCCCAGCGCCACCGACAGCGAGGCGGGCAGGAGGATCCGCACCAGCTCCATCGCCAGCCGCGCGAGCACCAGCCGCCCGGGTGGTGAGACGGTGCGCGCCGGGTCGACGCGGTCGGGCACGCGGGGCAGCTCGAGCGCCGGCACCCCGAACCAGGAGGTGCCATCCGGGGCGCGGCGGGGAGCGATCGTCTGCACGCCGACCAGACAGCCGGCGCCCAGGCGGGTGTCGGGACCGAGAATCGCGCCATTGCCCAAAAACGTGCCGGCGCCGATCTCGATCGGCGTCACCTGCAGCCAGCCCGCGCGCGCCCGCGCGCCGGCGAGCAGGACATCGTCGGCGGCGAAGCTGCGCTCGGCAAAGCGGGTGAGGCGGTTCATCCCCACCACGGTCGAGATCTCGCTGCGTCGGCCGACGGGAATCCCGGCCAGGCGCAGCCAGGGCCGGATGTAGAGGCTCGAGTGGAGGGAGAAGAGGACCCCGCGCGCCCCCTCCATCAGCGACTCGACGAACCACAGCGCCCATCCAACCCGCCCCCAGTCGGGGTGATAGCCCTCCCGGACCAGCCGCCCGGCGGCGCGCACCGCCAGCGCGCTCGCCAGCGCGTAGGCGAGCAGGTAGCCGCCGCCGTAGAGGGGCGCCGCGACCAGCAGCCGCATCACCGTCGTGTGGTCGCTGCGCAGTCCTCCGGTGAGCATGAGCAGCGCCACCAGCGGGGCGGCGGCGAGCAGCGGGAGCAGGTTCTCCAGGCCCAGCCCGCCCAGGTACATCAGCTTCCAGAACCGCTGGGCGCGGGGAGGCGGGGGTGGCTGGCGGGGCCAGTTCTCCCCGGCGAGGCCCACCCGCCGCGCCGGCGCGCCCGCCCAGCGCTCACCGGCCGGCACGTGCCCGGCGATCACGCTGCCCGGCTCGACCTCGGCGCCCCGCCCGACGCTGGCGCCGGGGGCCAGCAGCGTCCGCGCCCCCACCCGTGCGCCGGCGCCGATCCGGATCTCCCCCACGATCAGCTGGTCGCCGTCCAGCCACCAGCCGTGGGCGTCCACGCCGGACTCGATCGTCGCGCCGGCGCCGATCGAGATCAGCGCGGTGGCGGGGGGGAGGGTGGCCAGCCGCGCCTCCCCACCCACCCGGTGGCCGCACAGCCTGGCGTAGCGGGCGGCGAACGGGGTGCCGGCCAGCGCCTCGGAGCGGAACGCCTCGGCCAGACGATCGAGGAACCACAGCCGCCACATCAGCCAGCCTCGCCGCGGATAGCGGCCCGGCGTCAGCCGCCCGAGCAGCAGCCGGCGGCAGAGCAGCAGGATGCCCAGCCGTCCCGGGGTGGTGGCGAACAGCAGCCACACGGCGATCAGCCACCCCCAGCCCACCTGCGGGCCCAGCCGCACGCCGGCGATCCGGTTGAGCGCGAGGATGGCCGCCAGCCAGGGGGGAGCGCTCAGCGCCAGCAGCGCCACCACCCCCAGCAGCTGCAGCGCGCTCCACCGCCGCCAGGCGCCGACGGGGGCCGCCTGCGCAGCCTGCTCGTGCTCGGCCAGCCGGTCCAGCCGCGCCGCCAGCTCGCCCAGCCGCCGGTGCTCGTAGAGCTCGGCGAGCGTGAACGCCGGATAGCGCCGGCGCAGCGTGGAGGCCAGCTTGGCGGCGGCCAGCGAGCTGCCGCCGAGCGCAAAGAAGTCGCTGTCCAGGCCGAGCGGCAGCGGCCCGAGCTGCTCGGCCCACCGCTCGGCCAGCCACGCCGCCGTCCCGCTCAGCGGCTGCGCGCCGCCCTCGGCGTCGTCGGCGCCCGCGGGGGGCGGCCAGGGCAGCGCCCGGCGATCCACCTTGCCGGCCGCGGTGAGCGGCAGCGAGTCGATCGCCAGCACCAGCGGCGAGACCCCCTGCGGGAGGCTCTCGCAGACGGCGCGGCGGACCGCCGCCGGCTCGGCCTCCCCGACGATGTAGCCGACCAGCACCGGGTTTCCCGCCGGCGTGCGCTTGACCGCGGCGGCGGCGGCCCTCACCCCCGGCACCGCGCCCAGCTGCGCCTCCACCTCGCCCAGCTCGATCCGCCGTCCGCCCAGCTTGACCTGGTCGTCGCGGCGGCCGATGAAGCGCAGCCCGGCGATCGTCTCGCTGACGATGTCGCCGGTGCGGTAGGCCCGCTCCCAGCCCAGGGCGGGCAGCGGCGCGTAGCGCTCGGCGTCCAGCGCCGGGTCCAGATAGCGGCCGAGCCCGACCCCGGAGATCACCAGCTCGCCCGGCTCGCCCAGCGGCACGGGCTGGCCGTGCGCGTCCACGATCGCCACCTCCCACCCGCGCAGCGGCCAGCCGATCGTGACCGGCTCGCCCGCCCGCAGCCGGGCCGCGGTGCTCACCACCGTGGCCTCGGTGGGGCCGTAGGTGTTCCACACCTCGCGTCCGGCCGCCAGCCGCCAGGCCAGCGCCTCCGGGCAGGCCTCGCCGCCCAGGATCAGCAGCCTCACGGCGGCCAGGTCGGCCTCCTCCCACATCGCGGCCAGGCTGGGGACGGTGGAGACCACGGTGACCCGCTGCTCGACCAGCCAGCGGCCGAGCTCATCGCCCGCCCGCACCCGCTCGCGCGGGGCGGGCACCAGCGTGGCCCCGTGCCGCCAGGCCAGCCACATCTCCTCGCAGCTGGCGTCAAAGGCGACCGACAGGCCGGCCAGCACCCGGTCCTCCGGCTCGACGGTCCACAGTCCCGCCTCGGCGTCCACGAACGCCGCCGCCGCGCGGTGTGCGACCGCCACGCCCTTGGGGCGCCCGGTGGAGCCGGAGGTGAAGATCACCCAGGCCTCGTCGTGCGGGGCGGGGGGGCGGTGGGCGCCGCGCGGCTCGCCGAGTGGCTCGATCCCCAGCCCCGGCCCGACCAGCGCGCATGCCGCGGCGTCCTGGAGGATGGCGGCGGCGCGGCCGTCGGGATCCTCGGCATCCACCGGCACGTAGGCGGCGCCGGACATCAGCACCCCGAGGATCGCGGTGTGAAGCTCGGCGGTGCCGCTGGGCACGCGCACGCCCACCCGGTCGCCGGGGCCGATCCCGCGCCGGCGCAGCCGCTCGGCCAGCCTGCGCGCGGCGGCGTCGAGCTCGAGGTAGGTGAGCTTGGTGGCGCCGGCGTCGATCGCGGTGCGCTCTCCGCAGCGGGCGACGGTGGCGGCGAAGATGTCGATCAGGGTGCGGGCGACCGGGGCGGCCGCCTGCGGGTGCCCTGCGGGCGGGATGGCGAGACGGTCAGGCAGCGCTCCGCCGCCGACCAGCGAGTCGGTCACTCGCGCACCTCGCCGCCGACCAGTGAGCGGGTCACTCACACACCTCGTTGCCGATGATCAAAGCTGTCCGCCTTCCATGCACGATCCGACGTCTCGCCATCGCAGGTCCCCCGGCGCCCCAACGAGACGGTCCTGCCAAGCACTATGTCGGCCGCTGGCGCCGTCTCCTTCACCCGTGGCGCGGGGGCGATGGCTGCGGCGCATAGAACGCCAGGGTGGGCGGGAAGTTGCGCGCTTAACCGTTTTCCAACAGAACTCTCAGACGCGCCTTCGGCCGGGAGCGTCAGAGACGCTTTGGCCGGACTGTCAGAGACGCGCCTTCGGCCGGGAGTGTCAGAGACGCGCCTTCGGCCGGGGTGTCAGGCCGAGCTCGCCCCGGCCACCGAGCGGGCGGCGATCCGGCCGCTGAACACGCAGCCGCCCAGGAACGTGCCCTCCAGCGAGCGCCTGCCGTGCATCCCCCCGCCGCCGAAGCCGGCCGCCTCGCCGACCGCATACAGCCCGGCGATCGGCCGCCCATCGGGACGCAGGACGCGCGCCGCCAGGTCGGTCTGGATCCCGCCGAGGCTCTTGCGGGCCATGACGGTCATGCGGATCGCGATCAGCGGCATCGCCTTGGGGTCGACGATGCGCTGGAAGCGGCAGGTGCGCAGCCGGTCGCCGCGCCAGTGGCGCAGCGACTCGATGCGGCGCAGCTGGTCGTCGTTGAACAGCGGGCGGCCGCGGGCGATCGTGGCGTCGTAGTGCTCGACCTCCCAGCGCAGGCGGCCGGGATCGAGCGCGTCGTCGCCGGTGAGCTCCCGCATGCGCGCGGCCAGCTCGTCCAGCGAGTTCGCGCTGACGAAGTCCGGGCAGTGCTCGAGGAAGTGGCGCACCAGCGTGGGCTTGCCGAGCAGCACCGAAAGCAGGAAGCGGATCAGCCGCTTCTCCCGCAGGTGCGGGTTGTGCTCGGCGCCGGAGACGTCGAGCTCCCGGCGCGCGATCCGCCAGTTGCAGATCATCCAGTAGTAGCCGCGCTCGTCCTCGCACATCCGCCTGAGCGCGTAGTGGGCGTCGAACGTCGGCATCAGCGGCACCGGCCCATAGCGGCGGCCGCTGGGATCCAGCACCAGGCCGGAGCGGGGTGGGATCAGCTTGAGTCCGTGCAGCGGCCGGCGCGGCCGGGGGTGGCGCACCGCGTCGGCGTAGTTCCACATCCGGGCGATGTGGGTGACGTTGCCGCCGATCCGCTGCACCTCCTCGTGCAGCGCCCCGTCGGCGTAGTAGTGGGAGCCCATCAGGATCTCCCTGGGCGGGCGGCCCAGCTCCGCCGGCCAGTTGCGCCGCACGATGTCCAGGTTGCCGCCCACCCCGCCGGCGGCGATCACCACCTGTTCGGCCCCCAGCTCCTCGCCGGACTCCAGGCGCACGCCGCTCACCCGCTCGGCGTCGCCCACCAGCTCGACCACCCGGGTGGCGAAGCGGATCTCGAGCCGCGTCCGGGTGGGGTGGTGCCGGATGGCCGCCCACACCGCGTCCACCAGCGCCTTCCCGCACCCCCAGGTCAGGTGGAAGCGGGGGACGGAATTGCCGTCGCCGTAGGCGCCGCGCTCGGCCCAGTTGACCACCGGGAAGAAGCGCACGCCGTGGCCGCGCAGCCAGCCTCCCACCTCGTCGCGCGCCCGCGCCACGTACTCCTCGGCCCACCGCCGCGGCCAGTGGTCGGCGTCGGTAAACTCGGCCACCCGCAGCCAGTCCTCGAGCGCCAGCGCGACGCTGTCGCGGATGCCGGAGCGCCGCTGCTCGGGCGTGTCGACCATGAACATGCCGCCGAACGCCTCGCGGGCCAGGCCGCCGACCTCCTCCGGCTGGCAGCGGTCAAGCAGGATGATCCTCCGCCCCGGCGGCAGCTGCTCGAGCAGCTCGAGCGCCACCACCAGTCCGGCCAACCCCGCGCCGACGATCACCACGTCCGCCCGTACGCCGCTCGTCACCCCGCCTCCTCTACGCCCCGCCGCCGGCTGCGGCGGCCAGCGCCCGCAGCCCCTCGTCAAGCTCCCGGACGATGTCCAGGTGCCGGGTGACCCCGGCCAGCCGCAGGGCATCGTCGGCCGGCGAGCCGCCCGGCACCACCACGCGCAGCGTCTGTCCGCGGCTGCGCAGGCTCTCCCCCAGCCGGTAGAGCAGGTGAATCCCGGCGCTGTCGAGGTGCTCGACCCCGGTCAGGTCGAGCACCACGCCGACGGCATCGTTGGGCGTGGCGGCGGTGATCGCCATGCGCAGCTCGCCCGCGTTGGAGGCGTCGATCTCGCCCGTCACCCGCGCCACCAGCGCCCCGTCCCGGACGCGCAGCTCAACGTCGGCCAACCTCATCGCCGGCTGAGCCTCATGGCCGCGCGCCGCTCATCGCCCGAGCCTCCTCGGTCAGCCTCCGGCGCATCACCACCTCGGTGCCGTTTGAGCTCGGCTTCACGTCCAGACGGTCGACGGCGGCCTCGATGATCGTCAGCCCACGTCCCCGTCCCTCGCCTCGGGGCGGGCGCCAGCGTCCGTGGTCGCGGACGGTGATCACGACCTCCGCCGGCGGGGAGTCCGGGTCGGCCGGCGGCGCCTCGGCGATCAGCTCAAAGGACGCCGGTCCGGGGGGATAGGCGTGCTCGACCGCATTGGCGCACGCCTCGTTGGTGGCCAGCGCGAGCTCGCTGATCACCGGCTCGCTGGCGCCGCGGGCGCGCAGCCAGCGGCGCAGCACGCGTCGGGCGCCGGACAGCACGCCCGGCTCGGCGGGCAGGTCCAGGCGCAGGCGCTCCGGCACGCCGACGTTGTGCAGCGCGAGGATCGCGGCGTCGTCGGCCAGTCCCTCGGCGGGAATCAGGCGCCCGACCGCCAGGCGGCAGGCGGCCTCGGCCGAGCGGGCCTCGCGCACCGCCTCGGCGAGCTCGCTCAGGCTCTGGCTGAGCGGGGTGCCGCGGCGCTCGATGAGCCCGTCGGTGTAGAGCACGAGCGTCTCCCCGGGGCGCAGCGAGGTCTCGAGCTCCGGGCAGCTGGCGTAGGGAAAGCCGCCCAGCGGTGCGCCGGGCGCGACCTCGAGCAGCCGGGCCTGGCGCCCGGAGATGAGCACCGGAGGCGGATGGCCGGCGAGGGCGATCCGCAGCCGCTCGGTCTCGGGGTCGAGCACCGCGTAGGCGGCGGTGGCCATCGCGTACTCGTCCATCGACTGCACGAAGCGGTCGACCAGCTCGAGCGTGCGCGCCGGCCCCTGGCTCTCCAGGGAATAGCTGTGCAGCGCCGTGCGCAGCTGGCCCATCAGCGCCGCCGCCCTGACCCCGTGGCCGACCACATCGCCGATGGCCACCCCGATCAGCCCGCGCGGAAGCTCGATCACGTCGTACCAGTCGCCCCCCACCTCATCCCGCGCCGGCAGGTAGCGCGCCGCCACCTTGATCCCCACCATCTCGGGAAGCGCGCGGGGCAGCAGGCTGCGCTGCAGCAGCATCGTGACGCGATGCTCGTGCTCGAGCGCGGCGAACAGGCGGGCCCGCTCGATCGCCGGGGCGGCGCGGGCGGCGGCGAGCTGGAGGACGGCCAGGTCCCGCTGGTCGAACGTGCGCGGTCGGAGCGAGCCCACGTGCATCACGCCGATCAGCTCCGACTCGACGATCAGCGGGACGCCGAGCATCGACCGGATGCCCTTCCGGCGGAGGATCGGGTTGACCACCTCCGCCCGGTCGAGCTCGGCGATGAAGATCGCCACCCGCTCGGCGGCGATGCGCCCAGCAAAGCCCTGCCCGAGCGGGATCCGGACCCCCTGCTCGACCTCCTCCTCGATCCCCTTGGCCGCGCGCGCGACCAGCTCATCGCGCTCGGGGTCATACAGCAGGATCGCCGCCGTGTCCACCCCCAGCGCGTCCCTCACCCGCACGAGCAGCTCGTCCAGCAGCTCGGCCAGCGGCAGCTCCGAGAGCGCCGGGTCGCTGAGGCGATACAGGTGGCGGACCTGCTCGGCCGGTGCGAGGATCGGCTCGGCCGGCTCGAGCGCGACCTGACCGGCGCCCAGCCGCACCCGGCGCGGCTCCTCGACCTGGCTCTCGGTGTCCATCGGCCCCCGGCATTTTGCGCGATTGCCGGCGGGCGCGCTACGATCCCCGCCCCAGGAGGGGGGAGCAGGTCCGTCTGGCGGTCAAAGCGCGATAGGGAGCGGGAGATGTGCCAGTTGCGGTAGGGCTCATAGCTGGGGCAGGCCGGTTGCGGCCGCGGTGCGCCTGTGGGCGCCGGGCGAGGGTGCGCGGTCGATGAGGAGGGTTCTTCAGCTCGCCACCTTCAGGCGGCTGCTGGTGGCCACGGTGATCAACGAGATCGCCTCGGCGGTGGGGAGCGTGGCGCTGGCGCTGCTCGTGTACCGGCGCACCGGCAGCGCGATCGGGGCCACCGGGTTCTTCCTGTGCTCGCAGTTCGCGCCCGCGCTGCTGTCGCCGTCGCTCGTGGCGCGGCTCGACGGCCGTCCGGCTCGCCGGGTGCTCCCCGCGCTCTACACGGTGGAGGCACTGATCTTCCTGGTGCTGGCCTGGCTGGTGGGGCGCTTCAGCGTGGCGCCGGCGCTGGTGCTGATCGTGATCGACGGCGTCATGTTCATGAGCGCGCGGGTGGTGGCGCGCGCGACCTGGACCTCGATGACGGCGGGGGAGGGGCTGATGCGGGAGGCCAACGCCGCCATCAACACGATGGTGGCGGCCTCGAACATGCTCGGCCCCGCCCTCGGCGGCGCCCTGGTGGCGGTGGGCGGCACCCGGGCCGCGCTGCTGGTGAACGTGCTCGCCTTCACGCTGGTGGCGATCACGATCCTCACCACCCAGGGCCTGCCGCAGCCCCAGTCGGCGGACGGCATCGCCATCCGCCGTGTGCGCGCGGCCCTGGCCTACACGCGCCGCTCGCCGCTGATCCGCAACCTGATCTGCCTGGAGGGGGTGGGGGTGCTGTTCTTCACGATCTCGATTCCCGTCGAGGTCGTCCTCGCGCAGCGCACCCTGCACTCCGGCGCCGGCGGCTACGGAACGCTGCTGGCCACCTGGGGCGCGGGCGCCGTCGCCGGCAGCATGATGTACGCGCGCTGGCGGCGGTTTGCCTCCGGCACGCTCATGACCGCCGGCGCCTGTCTGCTCGGGGTTGGGTTTCTGGCCATGAGTCTCGCCCCGTCGCTTCTGGTCGCCGCCGTCGGCGCCACCGTGGCCGGCGTCGGCAACGGGCTGCAGGGCGTCGCGGCGCGCACGGCCGTGCAGGAGGCCACCCCCGAGCGCTGGATGGCGCTCGTGCTCAGCCTGAATGAGTCGATGTTTCTCGGCGTGCCGGGGCTGGGAATCCTGCTCGGCGGCGCGGTCGCCACCCTGGCCGGGCCGCGGCCCGCGCTGGCCGTGGGCGCGGCCGGGAGCCTCCTCGTCGCCCTCGCGATCCCCTGGCTCCTGCGTCCGGCGTTCGGGCGCTCGGCGCCTGGGGCGAGCGTGGCCGCGGTGCGCGGGGAGGCGCGGCCGGCCGAGCCGGGCGGGGAGGCTCGACTCGGTGCGGCCGCGGTAAAGCCACAGTAAACGGCCCGCAAACGGGTGATTGACCCGCCCGGGCACGAAACCTACGATCCCCTCCGTGGCGCAGCTCTGTCGGATCAGGACAGGCTGAGCCTCGGCCTCAGGTCACTGAGGCCGGATGGTGAAACAGGCGTAGGTGCGATACGTCCGGAAAAGTATTTGCCCGAAAGGGGGCGTTGTGAGCTGGAAGTGCTGACTTCGGTTTGGAGGTGCGCCTCTGGCGTCTCTCTGTGGATCGGAAGAGGACCCGTTGCCCCGGGTCCTCTTTTTTTCCTGCGGCCAGAATCGGCGGGGAACGGCGGGGACTTGAGCCGGGTGGACATCTGTCGTAGACCGCCCAGAATTTCAGGACTTTGCAAGATTCGCCGATTAAGTACGCGTATGGGGATGGCTACAGCCAGCGAGCGGGCTGTTTCGACGCGCGAGCCGGGATGGGGGGTCGGTGCGGTTCTCATCGTGGCCGTGGGTCTTGCAGCATGCGTCGTCCTCCTCACCTCCCAGTGGAACCACTGGAGGGTGGTGCCGCTTGTGGCCATCGTCGGCCTGGCGATCGTCAGCGACTTCATGGGCTTTCCCGGGGGTGCAAAGCTGAAGCTCTCCGGAATCCTGCTCGGGTTGATGCTGGCCGTCGTCCTGCTCGGTGGAGCGCCGGCCGCCCTGATTGGGATGTTGACGATTGCGGTGGGATGGTTTCGCTCCCGGGAACCTCCGCCGAATCTCGCCGTCAACCTGGTGACACATGCGTGGTTCCCGCTGGTCAGCGGCATCTTCTTCCACGCCACGACGCACTGGCTGCACGCGGGGCCGCATGATCCGGTCTTTTACTTTCTGGTCATGCCGACGTTTGTGCTCGGCATGGTCATCAACTTCATCGGCGTGGCCGGCTACATGTGTTACGTCGACCGCATGCCGTTCATGCGCCGGGTGCGGGAGGCCTTCCTGCCCGTGCTGGCAGCGGAACTGTTCTCCGCCGTGCTGATCACCGCCGCCGTGTTCGTCGTGCTCAAGACGGGCACGATCGGCATCGTCATCCTCGCCGTTGTGCTGGTCATCTTCCAGTACCTGGTGGGGGAGCTTTTGAAGTCCCAGCATCGGGCCAGCGAGCTGAAGCGGCGCGCCACCACCGACGAGCTGACCGGCCTGGCCAACCGGGAGCACTTCACCTCGGTGGTGGAGCAGCGGATCGCCGCCGCCAAGCTCACCGGCGGCTCGTTCGCGGTGATGCTGATCGACCTCGACCGCTTCAAGGAGATCAACGACACGCTGGGACACCACTACGGAGACGTGGTGCTCCGGGACCTCGGCCCGAGGCTGGCGGCGTGCGTCGGCTCCAACGGGATGGTGGCGCGGCTGGGCGGCGATGAGTTCGCCGTGCTCCCGGACGTGCGCTCCGACGAGCCGGCGGTGCTCGACGGGGTGGCGACGCGGCTGCTCGAGTGCGTGCGCCAGCCGATCGTGGTTGACGAGCTGACGCTCGGGATCGGCGCCAGCATCGGCATCTCGCGCTTCCCGCTCGACGGCGAGGACGTGCACGACATGCTGCGGCGGGCGGACGTGGCGATGTACTCGGCCAAGGAGAACCACGCCAGCTACCGCCTGTATGAGACGGCGCTCGACCGCTATTCGCTGCGTCGCTTCACGGTGCTCAGCGACTTCCGGCGGGCGCTGGAGACCGAGCAGTTCGTGATCCACTACCAGCCGATCGTGGCCATCGGCGGTCAGGAGGTGCGGGGGGCGGAGGCGCTCGTGCGCTGGGAGCACCCGGTGCTGGGGATGGTCCCGCCCAACGATTTCATCCCGATCGCCGAACAGACGGGGCTGATCGCCCCGCTCACCCACTACGTGCTGGAACGGGCGATCGCCGACTGCAAGCGCTGGCGTCAGCAGGGCAGGCCGCTGTCGGTGGCGGTGAACCTGTCGGTGCGGGACCTGCTCGACCTCGATCTGCCCCACCAGGTGGCCGGCGTGCTCGCCGCGGCGGGACTGGATCCCGACGCGCTGCACCTCGAGGTCACCGAGAGCATGATCATGTCCGACCCCGACCGGGCGCTCGACACCGTCAGCCGCCTGCGCGAGCTCGGGGTGCAGATCTCGGTGGATGACTTCGGGACCGGTTACTCGTCGCTGTCGAACCTCAAGCGGCTGCCGATCAACGAGCTGAAGATCGACCGCAGCTTCATCTCCTCGCTGCCCCACGATGAGAGCGACGTGATCATCGTCGGCTCGACGATCAACCTGGGCCACGACCTGCGCCTGAAGGTGGTGGCGGAGGGCGTCGAGGACGAGATCACGCTCAGGCGCCTGCAGAAGCTCGGGTGCGACCTCGCCCAGGGCTACTACTTCGGCCGTCCGCTGCCCAGCCAGGAGTTTCTGCGCATGGTCGACCGCCTGGATCCCCGGCCGCGTCCCGCCCTCACCGTGGTCGCGGCCCCGCGCTGAGCGCACACGCGCCGGGGCGGCGAGCCTATGCCGTGAGCGCCACCGCCGCCTCGGGTGTGGCCACGCGGAAGCTGAAGCTCTCCTCCAGATACAGGCGCACGACGCTGTCATCGTGCGACTGGTAGCCGATCGAGAGGTCCTGACCGGACTCAAACAGAAAGTCGCCGCCGCGCAGCGTCAGCACCACCGCTCCGCGGACGCCGGGAGTCCACACGATCGGGCCCTCGAGGATCTTGCGCAGATGATCGAGCAGCGGGTAGCCGCCATGCTCGGCCGTCTCCACCACCCGCCGGTACTGCTCGCGCCCGAGGGCGAGCCCGTAGGGGCCCGTGATCCCGCTGCACAGGAGCCGCTCGACCGCCCCCGCCACCTGCCGCGGGTAGCCCTCGGCCGCCTCGCCGAGCGCGATCCGCTCGTGCGGGGAGAGCTCCGCGATCCCGGTGAACGCGCCCTCCCAGCCGTGAAACACGGCCACGTTCTCGGCCACGGCGATCTGATGGGCCGCCCTGTCGAGCGCCTCCAGCTCCACGTCCTCGGCACCGCGATCGGCGTCCCGCAGCTCCTCCCGGGCGAGGGCGAACTCCGCTCTCAGCTCGACGAGCGGAAGCACGCGTCGCCGCCGGCCGGAGACGCCGTCGGCGGGGGCTGAGCACAGCGGCTCGCTGCGCCCCAGATTGGTGGCCGAATGCGTCCACCCGTGTGGGCCGGAGAAGTCGATCAGCCTGCGCGCGCCCAGCGCCGGCGCCAGCCGCTCGCGTGCCTCCTGGTCCAGCAGAGCCCAGCCCGAATCGCTGATCGGGGCGAGCTCTCGCAGCAGATGGTTCATCGCCCCGCCCCCCGCAGGCTCCCGATCCCGAGTGAGCCATCGGTGATGCCCGGCGCTCCGGATGAGCCCTCCTCGAGCGCCTCGGCCTCGGCCTCCTCCCCGTGCTCGACGATGTCACCGCTCTGAAACAGGATCCCCCGCGCGATCTCCCGCCAGGCGGGCGCCCGCCGGAGAAGAAACTCGAGGTCCATCGAGAAGTGCTTGAACTCCTCGCCCTGGGCGTCGCGCATCACCGCCAGGGCCTCGGGGTCGCGCTCCACGGCGATCCGCTGCTCATACCAGCCGATCGCCTCCGCCTCCTCGGTCAGCGAGGCGCACAGCCGCGCGAACGTAAGCGTCTCGGCGGGCAGCTCGTTCGGCGGCTCGTGGTACTGGTCAAATCCCACTTCGGTCTCCTTGTTCTCGATGAGCGGGGGAGGACACCGCCGAGCCTACCCCGAGGTGCCGATCGGCAACGGCGGATGTGCGGCTCCGAGTTGGACCCTCCCCAGGTCCAGAGGTCGAGCGCCCGGGGTGAGCCGGTCCGCTCACGCCGGCGTCAGTGCGATTCGTGCTCGACGAACGCGATGCACAGGCCCTGATTGGGAAAGCCGAAGCTCAGGTAGCCGCCGTCCCAGCAGTCCTGCTTTGACCGGGGCTCGCCTGCTCCCGAGCCGCCACCGTTTCGCCCATGGCCGCTTCCGCCGCCGGCTGACCCGCCGCCACCGCCGCCGGGCGCACCGCCGCCGGGGCCAGATCCGCCGGGCCCCCCGCCGCCGGGGCCAGATCCGCCGGGCCCCCCGCCGGCTGACCCGCCGCCGCCCGACCCAGGACCGCCACCGCCCGGCCCAGGACCGCCACCGCCCGGCCCGCCCCCAGACCCGGACCCGCCGCCGGTGCCTGATCCACCGGGCCCCGGCGCGCCGGAACTGCCGGACCCGCCGCCGCCCGCCGCGCCGGAACCGCCCGTGTTAGGCGAGCCCGCCGCCCCGGGCGAGCCGGCTGACCCGGGGCTCGGCCCGGGGCCGCTCTGGACCACGGCCGGTCCCCCCGAGCCGATCGATGCGCCCGCCCCGCTTGACCCCCCACCCCCACCGCCAAGGAATGGCGGCAGGGAAACGGGTGTCGATGCGCCAACTGAGACCCCACCCACGCCGGTGTGGCGGCCGCCCCGCGGCCGACCACCGCTCACCGACCGACCCCCGGCTCCCGCACCCGAGCGCCCTCGGCCGCCTCCCGCCAGCCCGCCGGTGGAGCCACCACCGGTGCCGAACCCCACACCGCGCATTGCGTGCCCGATCGTCCCACGGTCGCGGGTCATTCTGGCCGCGAGCACCGCCCGCTTCATGGCGGCTCCGGCACCGCCCGCAGCGAGCGCCCGATGCTGGCCGGCCTCAGCGTGCTGTCGCTGCGCTGGCGAGCTTCGGCTGGCGCTGGTGACGAACGGCGCACCCCCGCCCCCTAGCTCGCGCGTGAGGTTGGCCAGCGTTCCGGCACCGCCGAACGCGGTGGCGGCCACGGCGGCCAGCACCGCGGGGGTCGCCACGCTTGCGGCGGAGCCGAGACTGACCCGGCCGTGGCGGGATCCCCGCAGCAGGTCCAGGGCTCGCTGTGGAGAGGCGACCAGCAGGGCGGAGAAGAGGATCGCGCGCCTGCCCGTGTAGCACCTGAGGAACGCTCTCACCGCGACCGGGTCAAGCTGGGCGCCCGACACCTCCCGGATGATCTGGAGCGCCCTTCTGTGCGCAATCGCGCGGCGGTAGGGGCGGGCGGAGGTCAGCGCGTCGAATGTGTCGGCCACGGCGATGATCCGCGCCCCCTCCGGGATCCGCTCGCCCACCAGCCCGGCGGGGTAGCCGCTTCCGTCGAAGCGCTCGTGATGGTGGCGCACCATCGCCGTGATCTGCGGATCGCCCATGCAGGCGACGATCTCCGCGCCCTCCTCGGCGTGGCGCTTTACGACCTCGAACTCCTCGGCGGTCAGGCTGCCAGGCTTGTTCAGGAGCTCGGCCGGCACCCGCGACTTGCCGACGTCGTGGATCGCGGCGGCGGTGCGAACCCTGGCCGCCTCCTGGCGGGAGAGCCCCATGCGCCGGGCGATCATCGTCGCGTGCAGCGCGACCCGCCGCGAGTGACCGACCGTGTAGGGATCCTGCGCGTCGAGCGAGGCCGCCATCTGTCTGAGGACCCCGGCCCGGCGCTCGCGCTCCTCCTCGCCGAGCGCGCGCCCGGCCGAGGGCTCGCCCAGGCCGAGCAGCTCCGCCGCGCTGGCGAGCCGACGCTCGTTTCGGAGCCGGTACAGCCAGCCCCACAGCAGCAGCTCGCTGAACAGCATCTCGCCCTGCCCGCGGCGCTTCCAGTAGGCGCTGCCGAGCGCCGAGGCGGCCAGCGACAGGCCGAGCGCAAACGCGACGCACAGCCAGGGCGATGAGGTGACGCCCCCGGCGATCAGCAGCCAGACGACCACCACCGGCAGCACCACGACCGCGCTGGTGGCAAGCGCCATCTGCGGCAGGTACCGCGTCGCCCTCGAGCCTGTCTGCGTGGTCACTTGCTGTCCAGCCGTGCCTGCCACCGACGTGGGCACGCCCGCCACTCGCCGGTGGGGCCGGAGCGCCCTAATATCGATTATCACATAGCCACCATGATCTGTCGAACCATCTCGCCGAGGCGGGGGGTCGAACCATCGGCGCGGGGCGCGACGGGTGATCGTGCAGGGCGAGGCGGGGGCAGGCGGTCGGCTTGAAGCGCTCCGCGGCGGGTAGCCCGCAGCCATGAAGATCCTCGAGCGGCTCGACCTGGTCCAGAAGCGCTCCCGGCCGCTGAGCGTGGCGCTGGCGACGGTCAGGAAGTTCTCCGAGGATCAGTCGACCAGCCTGGCCGCGATGGTGGCCTTCTGGGCGTTCTTCTCGGTGTTCCCGCTGCTGCTGGTGGCGGTGACGGTGCTGGGCTGGGTGCTGCCACCGGCCGAGAAGGCCTCCGTGCTGGGTCGGATCGCGGAGATGTTTCCGCTGCTCAACGCAAAGGACATCAAGGGGCTGAGCGGCAGCTGGTGGCCGGTTGCGGTGGGAGCGGTCAGCTCGCTGTGGAGCGGGCTGGGGGCGATCGGCACCATGCAGACGGCGCTCAACTCGGTCTGGGAGGTTCCCTATCACCGGCGACCGGGGCGCCTGAAGCAGATTCGTCGCAGCCTGTGGGTGCTGTGCACGATCGGTCTGGGGCTGGTGGCGACCACGCTGCTGTCATCGTTCATCACCAGCTCGGCCAACGGCGTGCACCTCGGCGTGGCCGGGCACGTCGGCGGCTACCTCGTGGCCGTCGTGTTCGACGTCGGGCTGGTGCTGGCCGCGTTTCGCATCCTCACCGAGCGCGAGCTCAGCCTCCGGGACGTGCTGCCCGGGGCGACGCTCACCGGCGTGGTCTTCTTCGTGCTCCAGGAGCTCTCGGCGTTCATCATCTCGCGCCACCTGAAGAGCGCCCAGTCCACCTACGGCCACTTCGCCACCGTCATCACCATCCTCTGGTGGTTCTATCTGCAGGCGGTGATCACGATGCTGGGGGCGCAGCTGAACGTGGTGCTGCGGGAGCACCTGTATCCCCGCTCGCTGGTCAACGCGCCGCAGACGGAGGCTGACCATCGCGCGCTTCAGGCCTATGCCGGCGAGCGCGCCTATCACCCCCAGGAGGAGGTGGTGGCGCGGGTGGAGGGCGCGCCCGCCGACGCACGCCGCGCCTCGCGCAGCTAGCCCTCACGGGCGCGCCCGTCGACGCAGAACGCCGCTCGCGTCGGCGGCCCAACGCGCTCATCCAGGGCAGCGCCGCCGACATCATCTCGCGTCGCGGGCCCGCTCAACCGGGCGCGGATGGGCGGGCTAACCGGCGGGCCACTCGCCGCGCGTCCAGCCGTCGCCGGCGCCCGGGCCGCCGCCCGAGTTCGTCGGCGAGGGTTGACCCCCGGCCAGCACCACCACATCACGGCCAAGCAGCAGCCCGCCGCTGGACACGTAGCTGACCTGCACGCTCTCGCCCGCAGCCACTCCCTGGACGAGCCCGGAGATGGCGGAGGTGTCAAGCGTCAGCTGCGTGCCGTCTGAGGCCTGGAGCGTGAGCGAGCTTCCGTCCGGGGCGACGCTCACCACGGTGCCGGTGGCGGTGAGCGCCCCCGGAAAGGCGATCGCGCTCGCCACCAAGGCCCGGGTGCGGGCCTCGCTGTAGCTGACCCGAAGCGGCTCGCCCACCTGCAGGCCGGCCACGAGCGCCGGCAGCGCGGCGCTCTGGAAGGAGACGATGTGGCCCGAGGAGGCGCTCTGCCTGAGTACCCGGGGAAGGAGGTGGTAGGCGCGGTAGACCCGGCGCGCGGCATCCGGCGCGCCGTCGTCAAGCCAGCCTGCGCCGCCGCGCGGATCGCCTCCTCCCGCCCCGTCGGAGGTGCCGAAGAAGCGGCCGTCGATGTTCATGAAGATGTGGACCCCCGGCCGGTCATACAGCGTCACCTGCACCGGGCCGGTGCCCACGCCTCGAGCGATCAGCCGCTCGCGCAGCAGCGTGGCGATGATGCCGGCGTCGTTGGGCACGCCGCTGCCAGCCGGCCATAGGCCACCGGCGGCCAGCACCGCCGCCACCGCCCCCGAGCAGTCGAACCCCACCCGGCGGCCGTTGTAGCCGGGTCCGCGCATGCCGACGCTGGCCGTGCCGGCCTGGGCGTGGCCGCCCCCGTAGACGTACGGATAGTCACGTCGCGTGATGCGGTTGGCGGCGGCGGTGAGCGCGTCCACCACGCCCACCCGTCGACCAGGGGTCTGGATCGTGAACGAGGTGACGCCGACGTATGTCACCCGTCCGCTCACGATGCCGGTGGCGTCGGCGCTGGCCGTCGCGGGCAGACAGGCGGCCAGGATCGCGGTGCTCGCGAGCAGCCCGGCAAGCAGCCGAGGGCGGGGGCCACGGGACACGACGGCCAGACGGGGCCGGTGGGCGCGAGCGCGGGTGGAGGTGGCAGGGGAGGGGGTGGGCGCGCAGGGCGAGTGGGACATGGGCTCCGGGCAGAGGGGTGGGCCGGCGCTGGCCGGGAGGCTGGTCAGAGGCAGAGTTCTGAGAGGGCGTTCGGCGGCCGTTTGCCCGGCCGTGCGCCCCGAGAGGGCTATCGGCGGCCGCCCGCCGACCCCGCACGCTGACCCTTAGCCGCTCCGACAGATGTCCGGCCGCCGCGGCGCGCCCAGGCGCCCGCCCTCACCCGCGGATCGTCGTGTCGAGCTCGAGCTGAAGCGGCGAGGGCTCAAGGGGCTGGGTGGTGGTGCGCGGGCGTCCGCGCCTGGCCCAGTGCCCGACGACGTCGTGGGCCCGGCAGCTTCGGTAGCTGATGCGGCGGTCCAGCGGCTGCACGGCGAGCCCACCCGGGGCGCTCCCGGTGACCAGCGCGTGAAAGCGCCGGCCGAGACGGTCAACCTCGACGATGTCGCCGGTCTGGATTCCCTCAAGCCGCATGGCCGCTGAAAGCCTACGCAGACGAGGGGCGGATCGGCGGCCCGGCGCTGGCGGCCCGGGCGCGATGCTTACGCGCCGATGGTCTCGATCCGGTCCTGGCCGGCCTGCGCCGATGAGCTGCGGGCGATCCAGCGCCAGCTGGCGCTCGCCACGCCGTCGCCATGGCGGCCGCCGGCGCGGTACACGGTCGGCGGCTGCTTCGTCTGCTTTGCCCGAGGAGCAGCTGGGCGCGGGCGCGCCGGCGAGGCCGGCTGGGCGGCCGCGACGCTGGCGTGCGGGTCGCGCATCCTGGCCGGCGTCTCCGTCCAGGGCCCGGCGGGATACCCGTATGAGCCGGGGCTGCTCGCGCTTCGGGAGGGTCCGCTGCTCGAGGCGGCGGTGCGTGCCCTGCCGCGGGCGCCCGACGTGCTGCTGGTGAACGCGACCGGGCGTGATCATCCGCGCCGTGCCGGGCTTGCGCTTCATCTCGGGGCGGTGCTCGAGCTGCCCACGGTCGGCGTCACCCACCGCCCGCTGCTGGCCGGCGGCAGATGGCCGACTGATGAGCCGGGCGCCCGCACGCCGCTGGTGCTGGGCGACGAGCGGGTGGGCTGCTGGCTTCGCGGTCGAGCGCACGCGCGGCCGGTGGCGGTCCACGCCGGCTGGCGCACCACCCCAGAGCTCGCCGGCGCGGTCGCGCTCGCTGCCGTCGACCGCGCGCGAACGCCCGAGCCGCTGCGCCGGGCGCGCGAGCTGGCCCGCCGCGCACGCGCGGGCTCGGGGTTGGGCTAGGTTGTCGGGTGCTGGGCGCTTGTTGGCGATGAACGGAGGAGCCGAGATGGGGAAGACCGTGGTGGTGCTTGGGGCGCGCAACCTGGGTGGGGCGATCATCGATCACTTTCTTGAGCGCGGGTGGAGCGCGGCCGGGATCGCGCGCAGCCCCGAGACGGTGGCGCGGGTGCGTGAACGGGGAGCGCTGGGGCTGCAGGCCGACGCGGCGGACCCGCGGTCGCTGACCGAGGCGCTTGGCGTGGCGCGACGGGAGCTGGGCTCGCTCGAGGCGGTGATCAACGCCGTCAGCCCGGCGCGCCCGACGCGAGCGGGGCCGTTCGGGGGCGGCCCGGTCGCGGCGGCCGACCTGGACGCGTTCCGTGGTTGGGCGGTGGCGGTCGCGGAGCAGGCGTTCGTGTTCCTGTCGGCTGGCGCCGCCGCCCTGCGAGCGGGAGGTGGCGGCGCGCTGGTGCAGATCACCGGCGGCTCCTCGCGGCGGGCGATTCCTGGGCGGGGTCTGTGGGCGGCGGGCGCCTTTGCGACCCGCGCCCTCGTGCAGGCTGCCGCGCAGGAGCTGCGGGGCGAGGGCATCCACGCGGCGCTTCTGGTGGTCGACGCGACGATCGAGTCACCCAAGACGGCGGCCTACACCGCCGAGCAGCCGCGCGAGGCGCTGGCCGACATGGCGCGGATCGCCGAGGCGGTCGCCTTCCTGGTCGAGCAGGATGCCCGGGCGTACACGCACGAGCTCGTGCTCACACCGGCCGGCGAGCGCTGGGTGCCCTGAGCGCGCGCCCGCTGAAGAGGATCGGCGACTGGCGCGACGCCGAGCGGGTGGTCCGTGCCCGGTCGTGGCCGGCGCTCGGGCTCAGCCGACGGCTCTTCTCAGGAGCTCCGCCAGCGCCCGCTCCTCCGCCGCCGTCAGCTGCTTGAGCGCGAACGAGGTGGGCCACATGTTGCCCGCGTCCAGGTTTGCCCGGTCGCTGAAGCCCACGGTCGCATACCTGGCCTTGAACTTCGCCGCGCTCTGGAAGAAGCAGACGACCCTGCCGTCCCGGGCGTAGGCGGGCATTCCATACCAGGTCCGCGGCGAGAGGGACGGCGCGTGTTGGCTGACGATGGCGTGAAACCGCTCGGCCAGGGCGCGATCCGCTGCGGGCATCTCGGCGATCTTGGCCAGCACCGCGCTCTCCCCATCCTCGCCCCGGGCCTGGGCGCGGCGCTCCTGGACGAGCTCCCTCATCGCTGCCCGCTCCTCGGCGCTCAGCGCCGTGGCCGAGCTGCGGCGCGCTGGCCGGGATGCGCCCTGCCTTTCACCGGTCCCGGTGGTGGTGCGCCTGACGCGCTTCTGACCGTCGCCCTTCGTCATGCAAACATCCTCTCACGCGCCTCGGCGCCCCGGAGGTGCTCGGGATCACCCCAACACGCTCGGCGGGCTTCGAGCAGCCTCGGGGGCGTTGACACGGGTGCGCCGCGCTCGAGGAATGACGGACTCTGTGCCCCCGTCGCCTGCGGGCATCATCGGCGTATCCGAGTCGCGGGCGTTGCTTCGAGCTAACGGATAGCCGGTCGCCGGTCAGCCGTCGGCGTGGGCTGGCGCGGTGCTCACGGCGAGCTCCGCCGGCCGGCGAGCCGGGCAGGCCCGCAGAAACGCCGAGGCCCGCCGAAGCGGACCTTCGCTCCCAGCCAGCGAAGTGAAGGGGCGGGATGAGCCAAGGTGGGCCGCCGCGCCGAGGGTGTCACGGCCCGCTCGGTCGTCGTGCGCGGTGCCGCCGCTCGCCCCATTTCGTAACAAACTTCTGTGACAAAGTTTGGGTCGTCGAGAGCACCCAATTAAAAACCCCCTTCCAGGGGGTTTACTCAAGCGGCTGAAGGGACTCGAACCCTCGACCTTCTGCATGGCAAGTGGAGCCACCGATGTTTCGTAGGCTGGTCTGGCCCGTAGTTGCTGTGTTTCTGGGGTTATTGAGTTCCGTAGCGTCAGGCTGGTTCGTGACAAAGTTCCCTCCGACCCGGTCGTTACCTTGACTGCGTGAACCCGCTGCGGCCCAACCCGCTCGCGCCGTGGGTGTCCGGCTCGGTCGAGCTGTATGAGGGCAAGCGCTCAAAGACCTGGTACGTCTGCTGGCGCGATCGTGATGGTCAGCACCGCCAGCGCCTCGGCCCGGCGTGGACCGCCAAGGGCCCTCCCGACCTCGGCTACTTTCGCGAGCGCGAGGCCAAGGCCGCGCTCGAGGCGATCATCACCGACGTGCGCCGCGGCGCGAGCGCTCAGGCGCGCACCGGGCTGACGTTCGCCGCGCTCGCACAGGAGTGGTTCGAGCACGGCCAGCTCGAGCGCGACTGGTCGCACAACACGATCGCCGACTACCGCTCGGTGCTGAACGCGCACCTGCTTCCCGCGTTCGGCCAGCTGCGCGTCGAGTCGATCTCGCCGCCCAAGGTCGAGCGGTGGCGCAACGAGCTGCTGCGCGAGCACGGCCTCTCGCGCCGCAACGCGAACAAGATCCACGCCGTGCTGCACGCCGTGCTGGAGCGCGCCGTCGAGCACCACTCACTCCAGGAGAACCCGGCGCGGCACGTGCGCAAGCTGCGCGAGAGCTACGACGCGGCGCGCTTTGAGTTCTACACGCCCGATGAGGTGCGAGCGCTCGCGGAGGCCGCGGCCAGCGTCCAGGACGGGGCGCTGTATCTGACCGCCGCGTTCACCGGGCTGCGCCGGGGGGAGCTGGTCGCGCTGCGCTGGGGCGAGGTCGACTTTCAAAACCACGTCATCCGCGTGATCGAGGGCTACTCGCGAAACCGCCGCGGGCGGCCCAAGTCGCGGCGCTCGCGCAGCGTCCCGATGGTCGCCGAGGTCGCCCGGGCCCTCACCGAGCTGAAGGGCCGCGAGCACTTCACCGGCCGCGACGATCTCGTCTTCTGCGCGGAGGACGGCGGCCACATCGACGGCTCCGCGCTGCGCCGCCGGTTCGTGCTCGGCCGCCAAGCCGCCGGGCTGCGCCCCTTGCGCTTTCACGACCTTCGGCACACGTTCGGCTCGCTGGCGATCAACCGCGCGTCGATCGTCCAGGTCCAGGCCTGGATGGGCCACGCCGACATCAAAACCACGATGCGCTACCTGCACCACAAGAGCCGCGCCGACGAAGCCGAAATCCTCGCAGGGGCGTTCGGCAGCGAGTGAGCCAGCAGTAGCGACGGGACTCGAAGCTGCGACCTCCGGCGTGATCGGACCGTTGGAGTCATCGCCGCAGTCCGCTGGGGATTCCGCTGGGTCGTCTCCGATGCCGTGTCATCCGTGTGCCCGGAGCTCGATCTGGAAGATTAGGGAGATGGGCGGGCGCCAGATCGAGGTCAGGTTGCCTCCGGTGTAGCGGTAGACGGTTTCGTTGCCGTCGACATCAAGATGTCGGAGCGCTCGCAGGGATTGGTTTGCGTCTGACTTCGTGACGGAGGTTCCGCCGTTTTTCATGCCAATCCTGGTTGGCTTCCGGGGCCCTGAACCAGGAGGACTAAATGTTGGAGAACGGCAAGCCGCGGAAGCGGCGACAGCTGAGCCCGGAGGAGAAGTGGGAGATCTTCTTGGAGGTGACCTCGCAGGAGCTCTCGCAAGCGGATTGTGCTCGCAAGTGGGGGATCGACGTATCGACGGTGATCAGGCTCAGACGGCTGGCGAAGGACGCGGCGTTGGCAGCGTTCGCGTCCTCGAAGCCGGGGCGGATGCCCTCGCCCGAGCAGGTCGAGTTGGAGGCCGCGCTTGTGGAGAACGACCGGCTTTCGGAGGCGCTGAAGGAGATGGCGGTGGAGTTGACCTTGTTCCGGGGAAGACAGCGCTCGGGCTACTCGGCCCGGTCCCCGCGTGCGTGAGCGCGGAGGCCAAGCTCGAGCTGCTTGGGCTGATCGATCAGGCGGTCGCCGACGGGTGGGCGCACGCGCGGGCGTGCCGGCTGCTCGAGCTCGCTGATGACCGCGCGCACCGCTGGCGGCGGCGGCTGGCCGAGAGGGCACGCTTATGGACCGCGATCCCGGCGGCGGCGCGGTCCACGGGCTGCTCGCCTGGGAGGAGCGGGCGATCCTCGAGCTGATCGAGGAGTGGGGTCAGGTGGACCTGTCGCACCGCAAGCTCGCGCATCGCGGCAGCTATCTCGGCAAGGTGTTCGTGTCGCCCTCCACGGTGCTGCGGGTGGCGCTGAAACATCGCGTCGCGCTGCCGGGCGAGCGGTTCCGCCCACGGCCGCCAAAGCCGCCGTTTCCCAAGATTGCCTGGGAAAAGAACCGGATCTGGATCTGGGACGCCTCGCACTTCCCGCAGGCCAAGCGGGTCGCCTACGCGATCGTCGACGTCGTCACCCGCTACTGGATCGGCTACCTGCTGACGACCGAGCAGACCCACACCCAGGTGCAGCTGCTGTTCGCTCGGGCGCTCGAGGACCAAGGGCTGCTCGGGCCCGACGGGCTGCCGCTCGCCGCCGGCGATCACAACGAGCCGATCCTCGTCGCCTGGTCTGACAACGGCGCCGAGATGACGGCCATCGACACCAAGCAGTTCATGGCGCTGATGGCGATCGCTCAGCACCACGGGCGGCCCGGCACCCCGACCGACCAGGCGCACGTCGAGTCGTTCTTCAGCCACCTGAAGGGCGAGTGGCCGCTGATAAGCACGATCCGCGACCCGGACGTGCTCGACCAGACGCTCCATCACATCCGCACCCAGTACAACACGGTGCGCCTGCACGCCGCGATCGGCTACGTCACCCCCGACGACGAGCACCACGGCCGCGGACCCGGAATTCGCCGCGCCCGCGTCGCCGGGCTCAAGCGCGCTCGCGCCGAGCGGATCAAGCAGAATCGAGCCAGCAAGACATGACCACCCTCGCCGACACCGACAAGGCCCAGCTCCCTCTGGGGAAGAGGGGCGCTTTTGAGGGTGTCGCCCGCCGGCCGGACGCCGGCGGAACCCCGGCACGGAGGCCGCCTCGGAGCTCGCTCCGAACACCCACCAACCCGTCCCGGCACAGCGCTCAGCGTTGGTTTGAAAAATGCGGCCGTTCCGTCACGAACTCAGAAACACCGCAGGATGGCTGGCAAATCCCCGTCGGCCAAGTTGACGTAGATAGATTCCAAGAAGGCCAGCCACACGACGATTCGCCTGAGCGTGCTCGTTGATAACCCCAGCCCTCAAAGCCAATCGCGGGAGATCCCGCCGCCAGCACCAATGAGATCGCGCGACCGAGCCATCCGCTTGTTGGTCCGTTTAGGCCTAGGTGCTGGCATTTTGGTCGTTATAGGGGGGGCGTTATCGGTGGCGAGCCCAGCCGTCGGAGGCTTGATAGCGGCCGTGGGCGGCCTCGTCCTCTTTCTTGCTCCCATCTCAGCAGCCGTCCTCGGAAGCCATCGACAGCTTCGCCAGAACCGAAGAACCCTTGACGAGCGAAGCGGGATCCCGAAGGACCCCTCGCCCTACTGGGACTTTGGATTCATACTGAGCATCCTCACTGACAGGAAGCCCCGGTCAGGTGGGCGCGAGAGCGAGCGAACGCGTGACGATGACAAGCGAGAACCACGCGAGCCGTCATGAGCCGGTCGCCGTGGTGACACAAAGGACAACACACGGATGCCGGCAAATGCCTGAATACGGAAGCTGCCTGAATACGGAACCGGACCCCACGAGCCCTGCCGACTCCACTCCCCGCAGTTCTGGCCGACTGGGACAATGACCGCCTACCAAACAGTGGCTGAGCTCCCTATACGGATCGCTAACGCGTGCACTGTCATGTCGCCAAGTCGATGATTCCTACGACGACGAGCACGATACCGCAGACATACCCGGTCCATATGCTCACGGTAGATAGGCTGCCGTGTAGTAGCCGGCTGCGTTGGCCGAACGCCTCCTGATGGGCGGCGTCAATTCGAGGAAACCACCTGCGTCTGGCCCATCGCAGGTAGAGAACTGTCGCTAGACCCACCAGTATGAGTACACCGGACCAAGCCACAGGCAATCCTTCACCGTCGGAAGTCAGCTACAGCCACACCGGCTGCTGCCCCCGCCATGGTGTAACCATAGACTGCAACCTTGGCACAGCTAAAGCCGAGTTCCAGTTGGCCGGATCCCTCCGCTGCGGCTCCACAAGCAAGCGTACCAACGGTGGTTGCCGCGCCTATTGCGAGTGCCGAGCCCGCGGCAGCAAATCCCGCCACATGCCTCGTGACGTAGTGGTACGCGGTGCTGAACCCGCTCCCGATTGCGTTTCCAGCAGTGCTGAATGCGTTTCCGATGCAGTCCAGAACATCGCACAGACCGCTCGGGTCACTCAACGTGACTGGATCATCCCCCGAGTACAGGTAGGAATCCTGCTGTCCGAGGTCGCCTATGTGACTCGTGGGATCTTCCTGCGTCCACCGGCCGATAGTCGGATCCATGTACCGCTGCCCGTCGTGGTATAGGCCCGCAGGACTCTGGAGGCCTTGGGTGTATCGCCATGCGTTGGCCGTCGTGCCCGTAGAGCCCGTGGTCTGGCCGTATGGATCGTAGCTGTAGGTGTTTGCCGCGTTGCCGGAGCTGTCGGTCAGGTCGATGATCGAGCCGAGCGTGTCAGGGATGTAGTAGTAGGTGCTGCCGGAGGGGAGTCGTTCGCTGAGAAGCTCGCCGCTGGGGTCGTGGGTGTAGTAGGTGGTCCCAGTGCTATCGGTGCGGTAGCCGACGCCGAGCAGGTCGTTCGTTTGAGTTGCCGATCCGATTCCGGTCAGGAACGCCTGGCCGTCTCCGTTGTAGGCGAGGCTGGTGGCGGACTGGCCGGCTGGCTTGATGCTGGTGGTCTGGTTTTTGGCGTTGTAGGCGAGGGCGAGCCCGCTACTGTTGCCGGTTTCGTTTCCGTTCCACGCCGATCGTGTCGCTCGCCGACGCGCACGAGTTCTGCGAAGCGCCCGAGCCGCCCACGATCGTGCAATCCGGACCCGCCCCCACCGACGGATCGAGCACCACCGGCCAACGCCGACTCGTGCTTCGCATCCAGGCCGCGTTGGGCGTCAACGTCAGCAAATAGCCGCCCTTCGTCCGCACCATTCCCACCGCCACCCGCCCGAGCGCACCCGAGCGGTCGATCAAGAACGGCGTCGGCAGCAAGAAGGCAACCCGGCCGTGCCGGTCGAGCACCTCGACCACCCCGTGAGGCCGCTCCACCGCGCGCGCCCTGAGCAACGCGAAGGAAGAATTGAAACCTGGAGGGCGCCGCGCTGCTCGCCATCCGGATGTCCTCCTTGACCCGCCCGGGAGCCGCGACATACGACAACGAAGTGTCCGGCAGCACATCCTTGAAGCTGACCGCATTGGACCGCGGCGCCTGGGCGCCACCGCGCGCTCCGAGCAACGCGAACGACAAACGCTGAACACCGCGCGAGACGCGGACCGGAGTACTTCCCGTGAGAGTGTTCGGGATCGAAACCGTGTAGCTGTCGGCTTGGTTGACAAACGCCGAGCCGCTCATGTGAAGCGTGTCGTTGATCGGCACCATCTTCCCCGCGGCGTTGCGGTAATTGACCGGGCCGGCAAACACCCGCACGATCATTTCGCCGTCCGAACCCCAATACGTGTCCGAATTCACCGTACGCCGCGACACGATCTCAGGCCCCAACACCACCCGGGCGCCACGCCGACCCGCGCCGGGATGCCCGGGCGGGAACATCCCCAACGCCCGGCCCGTACCAAGAGCCGCATTTCGCACCGCCTTTCGCCCCAGCGCCCCCGCCGGACCCTGCGAGTGGTTATACGTCCCATACGGCGCAGGCCCAATCCAAGTCAGCTTCGCCAGCCGGCCGCCGGTCGGGACGCGGCTATGCCGCGGCGGTGCGGCCGCACCCGCGCCAGCCCCAAGGAAGACAACGCCCAAGCACGCGGCAACGAAAACCCCAGCCGTCAAAGACCGAAAACGGACAGACTGAACCAGCACGACAATGCGCCGCATGAGCACGCCTTCCTCCCGAGATATGACACCGGCGTCATGTGATGAGAGCCGGCGCGACGCTCATCTACCGTCGCGCCAGGCAAGCTACGCCGTCATCCCGCCCGTGTCATTGTCCAGATCCCACAATCGCGTTGTCCAAGTCCGACAATCGGGCCACCTTGGCGCCTGTCAGTCAGACGCTCGGATCAGGTCCGACCCGCGCTTGGCCTATCGCCACCCACGCGCCAGCGTCCAGTTCGCGAAGGCGAAGCGCCACATCAAGCTCGGTGGCTCGGGCACGAACGCTCCGCCCCAACCTCATCCGGATTTGGCCAAGCCGGTGCTTGACGGTGTTCTCGTGCACATGGATAAGCGCAGCGGTCGAAGCGACATTGAGCTGACAGTCAAGGTAAGCCCTGACCGTCGCCCGCAGGCGCTCGGCCTCATTGCCCTCGGCGTTGAGCTGCCCCAGTTCCCGTGCCATGAACTCTCGAGCACGTGATGGGTCCTGAGCGAGCAACGCGACCAGCGCCACCTGCTCATATGCGATCGCGCGACCGGCGCTTGGCGCCAGCCGCAGCGCAACCAGCGCTTGTCGGTGCGACTCGATAAACCCCACGCGCCCCTCGCCCGGATCGCCGAGGCCAAGCAGCGTTCCAGGCGGAAGGCCAAAAGCCAGTCGCGGCAGCGCGGAGCGGTCCGGGGAGTCTGCCGCGAGCCATAGCCATAACGTCTGCGCGTCGGCGCACACGCGAAGCGTCCGCCCCCGCCAAGCATCCTCCACGGTCGTCGCCACCGGGTAGCCGAGCGTTGACTCGTCCACGGGATCGCCCGTGAGGATGTGTCGCGCCAGCCGAAGCTTCCAGTTGCCCGCCACCCTGCGATCGCGCGCTTGCACCTCTCCGAAGCGGGCGACCACATCCCCGATTACACCAGCGTGGATCCGCGGTCCCAGCTCTACCGCCCGAGCCAGCAGTTGCTGGGTTCGTGCGGGGTCGCGCGGATCGGTTTCGACCGTCGCGACGGCGCGATGCATCGCGAACTGATGGGCAAACCCATACAGGCGAACCAGCGCTTCAAGCGAATACCCCTCCGCTGCCCAGCACGCCACATGGCGCTCGACCTCGACCCCGATCGCTGGTGGCTCCTCGGCCGCGGCAGTTACCGCCCCTACCACCGACTCGACGAAAGCCAGCAGCGCGTCTTGCGTCATCTCGCCAAGCCCGCTGCGATCCGTCTCGCTGTCAAGCAGGCGGTCCACGTCATCGGCGACCAGCCGCGCTGCCGCGAGCGCCTTCTCGACCAACCGGGCCGTCTCGCTGTCAAGCAGGCGGTCCACGTCATCGGCGACCAGCCGCGCTGCCGCGAGCGCCTTCTCGACCAACCGGGCCAGCGGCAGATCGGCCGCAGCCGGCTGACCCGCGCGAACTTCAGCCCGCTGCTCCCACATGGGCGGCAGCATGCTGACATCAGCACCGGCGGCCCCACCTGCAGACCAGCCGCGTGAACGCTCTAACGCGAAGCTCGGTCACCTCCCGCCGGCAAGATACGTCTAACCACGTGCTACCCAGCTGAGTAAAAAAAAACAAACCAACCCAGGATCCGAAGACGACACAGCCCCGTCCATCTACCCGCCCGGAACGCCGTCCCCGCAACGTCAAAGTCCCGACAGACTAGATGCACTATGACAGAGCGGTACGTCCGGTGCCGGCGCTAGCTTGGCGTTGGGATGATGACGGCGGCGAGCATCGGCGCGGGGGAGGCGACGGATTACGGCGCGTATCTGGAGTCGCGGACGGTCGCCTCGGCGCGGGGCGATTACTACCTGTCGGCGGAGGGGGAGCCGGTCGAGGCGCCGGGCCGCTGGCACATTTTGGGGGAGACGCTCGAGCGGCTGGGGCTGCGCGCGGGCGAGCCGGTCCGGGCGGAGGAGTTGGTGGCGTTGATGGAGGGGCGGCATCCGGCGAGCGGCGAGTTCATCCGCCGGGCGGGGTGCGACGGCCGGCGGGCGGCGGGGATCGATTTGACGTTCTCGGCGCCGAAGTCGGTGTCGGTGGCGTGGGCGTTGGGCGACGCCGGGCAACGGGCGGGGATCGAGGCCGCTCACGGCCGTGCGGTTGAGCAGGCGATCGGCCATCTGCGTTCGGTGGTGCCGGTGGTCCGCGAGGGGGCGGGCGGGGGGGTGCTGGCGCGGGCGCGGGATGTGATCGCAGCGGAGTAGCGGCACACGACCGCCCGCGGCGTGGCTTCGGGCGCGTTGCCCGACCCGCAGCTGCACAGCCATGTGGTGGTCTCCGGGGTGGTGCGCCGCGATGGGCGGTTTGCGGCGGTGGCGTCGCGGCCGATCTTCCGCTCGGCGCGCGAGCTGGGGTCGTTTTACCGCGCCGCGCTCGCGGCTGAGCTGCGAACGCAGGGGTACGCGATCGAGGCTGGTGCCGGAAGAGACGGGCGTTACTTTGAGATCGCGGGGGTGCCCGAGTCCTTGCGGGAGGAGTTGAGCGGTCGCAGCCGCGAGGTGTGGCTGGCGGCGGAGCGCTTCCGGGCGCGCTACGGGCGGGCGCCTGAGCGTGGTGAGCTGCGGGGCGTCAAGCTCGAAAACCGCCGGGCGAAGACGCCGCAGACGCGCGCCGATCTCGACTGTGCGTGGCGTGAGCGCGGCCGCGAGCACGGCTTCGGCGAGCAGCAGATCGCGGCGTTGCGCGAGCGCGACGGCGACCTGCTCCGTGACCCGGACGCGCCCGGATGGGAGCAGCGCGTCGAGGGGTCACTGACGGGGCAGCGGGCGACGTTTGAGCGCTCGGAGCTTCGTGCGAGCGTGCTCGAGCAAGGCGTTGGTGAGGCTCCGGCCGGCGAGCTGGCTGACCGCGCGGGTGCGCTCATCTCAGATGGCTGGGTGGTGAAGCTCGAGGACGGGCGCTTGACGACCGCGCGACTTCGCGGGATGGAGCGCGAGATCGAGCGTCGCGTGGGCGAGTTCGCCCAGCGGGGCGGCGCCGATGTCGGGGCCGGGCGGCGCGAGCGCGCCGTGGCGATGGCGGCCGAGCGGGTGGGGGCGCCCCTGAGCGCCGAGCAGCGGCGGGCGCTGGCGGTGCTGACGGGCGCTGAGCGCGCCGCGGTGCTGGTCGGCCAGGCGGGAACCGGCAAGGGGGTGGTGATCGACGCGGCGGCCCGCGCGGAGCTGCTCGCGGGCCGCGAGCCGATCGGCGTGGCGGTCGCCGGAGCGACGGCCGAGCGGCTCGGGCTGGACAGCCCATCGCTCTTCGGGCGGACGATGACCGTCGACGCGCTGCTGGCGCGGGCACAGACGGGGAGCGTCCAGGTCACCGAGCGCACGAGCGTGTACCTCGATGAGGCGGGGATGGCCGACACCAGGCGACTTGAGGCGCTGAGCGCCCTGGTCGAGGGTGCGGCCGCAAAGCTGGTGCTGATCGGCGATCAGCGCCAGCTGCCGTCGATCGGCGCGGGCGGCATGTTCGCCCGCATGCGCGAGCAAGCGCCGACCGCAGCGCTGTCGGAGGTAAAGCGGACGCTCGACCCAGGCGAGCGGCGGGCGTGGGCGGATCTGCGCGCGGGGCGCGCGGAGGAGGCAATGGCGCACTACCAGGCGCGGGGGCGGCTGCATCTCGCCGACACGCGCGAGGATGCGGTGGAGCGTGCCGCCCGCCAGTGGGCCGATTTGACCGAGCGCCTTGACGTGCGCGAGGTGGCGCTGATTTCCGATGCCTCACGTCGAGATCGAGCGGCTCAACGCCCGCGCGCAGTATCTGCGGGCGGAGCGGGGCGAGCTCGGCGCCGAGGAGTTGCCGCTGCCGGGTGTCGCCTACGGCCTGCGCGCCGGGGACCGGGTCGCGTTCACAGCCCAGCATTACCCGGAGGGCGAGCGGCGGGTTGAGAACGGCACCCGCGCGCTGGTGGTCGACGTCGATCCCGATAACGGCCGGGCGCGCCTGGTGACCGAGGGGGCGGGTAGGGAGCTGGTGGTGGAGGGCGATGATCTCGGTCCGTTGCGGCTGGCGTACGCGCAGCATCTTCACCGACAGCAGGGCGCGACGGTCGAGCGCTCGGTGGTGGTGACCGGCGGCTGGCAGACCAGCCGCGAGGGCGCCTACGTCGAGGCCTCGCGCGCCCGGCAGGGGACCGACTGGCACGTCTCCCGCGAGGACCTCGGGCACGACGGCGTCGACGAGGAGCGGGTCAGCCGCCTAGCCGAGCTGATGCGCGCCTCCAGCGCCCAGGTCCCGTCGGTGGCGTTCGCCTCCGAGCCGGAGGCCGAGCGCGGCTTGGGGGGGGAGCTTGGGCGCTCGACCGCGCGGCGCCTCGAGCTCGTGTTAGAGCGCAGCGCAGTCCGCAGCGTGCAGATCGAGCGCGGGATGCAGCGCGACGGCGGCATGGAGATGGGTCTGTGACCCGGGTTGCGATCACGCTCGATCAGCACGCGCAGGCCGAGCTCGCTCGCCGCCCCCAGGCCAACCAAGAGCCGGTCGCGCGCACCGCCGCCCGGCTGGTCCGCGACGGGCTGCTGTCAGCCCATCCCTCGCCGCCCGATCCCCCTGCGGTGGCTCCGGCCGGTGGCACCCAGCGCGGCGACGCGCCGCCCTCGTGGCTTGAGCCCGAGGGGGGCGAGCGGGAGCGCTGGCGGCGGCAGACGTGGGCGGCGGTGTGCGCGCTCTGTGACCGCTATCCCAGGCAACTTGAGCGGCTGAACGAGGACTGGTGGCAGGACCGCGCCCAGGTCGAGACGCTCGCCGCGCTCGCACTGTGGCGCTCGCAGCTCGACGCCGGCGCCAGCGAGGACCCGCGCGCCGAGCTGCTCTTCCACGACCGGCTTGAGATCATCGCCCGGCAGCTGCGCGAGCACCCGGACCGCCTCGGCGCCCGGTTTGCGGGAGGGCCACCACCCGAGCAGTGGCTGGCGCGAGCCGCGTAAGGCTCGGGCACTCGCGGGAAGTGCATCCGGGTCCGTGCGCGGCTCCCGTGTCGGCTTGCCGTCAAGCTTTGCGCTCGGCTCTGCGGGCCGTCGTTGAGGTGACGGCGGCGCCGAGCATCCGCTCTGGACAACGACGTCCGGCGGGCCGGAGAGTTATACGGACCTTGACGACGAGGCTCTGCCGCCGCGCACTGGCGGGCAGGATCTGTCGCGAGCGCAGGTCGCGAACACACAGGACGGCATCAAGCGACCCGGCACGCAGTCCCGCTACTCGCCAGCTTGACCGCAGGGCGATTTACGACCCGCTCCGCGACCGCTCCAGCGTTGCCTCGTCTTACACTTCACCCAGCGGCTGAACACATCCGTAGGTGCGTTCGGCGGGAGGTCGCTCCTGGTCGATGGCTACCCGAATCTGCTGGGGCAAGGTCATCGACCCATCGCGCAGAACGGCGAGATTTTGGCGACCTCAGCGCTCAGATCGATGACCCCGCTCCAGTGAGTTCCCGCTCCGAGCGCTTGTCGAGGACGATCCTCAGCGTTGCTCGAGTGGACTCACGCCAATCGTGCCCTTGCATGGGTCGAACGGCTGGTTGGCTGACCCGACCGGGACATCGATCGGCTTGCTTACCCGTGGTAGCCGAACGACCACGAGTGTCGCTCGCGGTCCCGCGCAGCTGTGGCGTGGCAGCGGCCAGCCCGCGTAGACGAGGGCGCTCGCGCCATGCGCGAGGGTGATCAGCTGGGGTGTCCCTCCGGCGTGGACGGTGATAGTAGGAAGCGGTCGGTCATGGGCATTTCGCATCTGGAGGCGCGGATAGCCCTCTAGCGTGCAACGCACCAAGGAGACGTTGCGGAAACTGAAGGTCACTGAGTCGCTGCCAGCACCGGGAATTGGCAGAGTCGCTGATCCGCGAAGCTGCGGTCCGTGGCACATGTGGGCAGGAGCGTCTGTCGATTGACGGATGCCCGCGGATTTCGTGGCCGTAGCCGTCGCGGCGCCGCAGGCACTTGCTACTCCGCTGATGACTGCTAGGACGACGATGCCCGGAGGCAGCCTCATCAGGGACCCGTGACAGTCTTTGGCGGTCCTGCTGGAAGTGGCCCAGGAGGGGCGCCGCCGGTAGTGAAGCCAGGCGGCAAGACATTCGCTCCCTGGACGATCGAGGAGACCACCAACTGTTGCGACGCACAACCTGGGCTTGTGGAGAACGGGATATAGAGTGATCCATTGGCGTTCTGAAGCGTGAGCGACAGCTTGCCCTGAATGTCGGACGACGGACTGGTCGGGGGCGCCTGGCAGGGCAAGAAGCGAATCCAGAACGACGCAGCGTCTCCGGGATTGAGGTTCACCGGGGCAGCTTGAGCCGCCGCGGCCTGCGGTGGTAGGTATAGCGGAGTTCCTGCGCTGTCGGTCACAGCCACTCTGGGTGCACCTGTGGCACTGCAGGGGTTGGTCCCGGTGTTCGTCAGCGTAAAGATGAGGTACGAGCCACCGAGGCTTTCAAGCGGCGTGGATGAGAGCGTCAGCGTTCCTGCGGAGCAGCTTGGCGCCGTCTGAGGCTGCGCCGCCGTGGCGGCGGTGTCTGGGCTCTGAATCCCGCATCCTGTAACTCCGGCTCCCGCGAGGACTAGGGCCACCATCGTGCCGATACGGCATCGGGCGCCCTTGAGGCAGGCATGTTTGTCGTTCATGAAAGTCCTCATCAATGTGCAGGCAGGTTGGACGAATCGAACTGATCCCAGTCGCCGCTGCTAGCAACCGCAAATTGCCACGCTGCTTGATAGCTGCCGCTGACGCCGCCGAACCAGCTCGCGCAGCCGTAGCCGGACTGGCACCACCCGTATGGGCCGGGAGTTGGTGAGCCTGAATCAGACTCAGACGTCCACTGGTAGGTGTTTGGAATCGAGCCGTAGCTTCCGGTGCCGAAGGTGTAGTTCCAGTAACTTGGCGACGAGTACACGCCCGGCCAAAAACCGGTGTTGTTGTAAATCTCATTCCAGAACCCGTTGAAGGTCTGGCGGTCAATACTCGACGGTATCGGGGTTGTGCCTGTGCGGTAGCCGCAACTGTTGACCTCCTCGTCCCAACCCTCGTACGTGCCGTTGCCAGGGTTCTCGATGTCCATGAACACGACTGGGTCCTTGACTGTCGGACCGTAGTGGTCCCAGATCCACCAGACGTCGTAACCCTGGTTCACGCCCCAGTTGTACGCCTCACTAGCGGACGGATTCGACGCGTTGTAGCTTGGGTCCGCGCCGGGACCACCCATGAAGTAATACAGGGCGGTTCCCGTGGGGTAGGCAGTCCCGTCGAGGTATTGGTTGTTCCAGTTCGCGTCGAAGACGTCGGTGGAATTGATGGCCCGCCCGCTCGTGCAGCCTAACTGATCGGTAAACGTCCAGTCCTCGGCCACATAGCCGCCGAACATTCCTCCCAGAGTCGGCTCATCATAGAAGTGACTTCCCTGGACCGCCGTTGGAGCATTGCTATCAGCTCCGTAGAAGTATCCGGCAGGACCATCACCGGCGGCGATCGGCGCGAACGCGCCGAGAGCGGCAAATGCTAGAACGAAAATGCAGCAACCTAACCATCTGATTCGAGTGAGCGGACACTGCGTTGACCGCCACCGACGCTGCGCCCTCATCACCCATTGCGCCCCTTCCCCTCAACTGACGGTCCTTAGTAAAACCAGCGACTCATGTAGACAGGAGCTTATACGCCCGCGGGGGCGCATTTGCAATCCCATCTACCTGCCGCTAACACAACACTAACACTGGGCCTGCTATGTGCCCGAGCGAGGACGTGGACGTCTCGGAATCGAGCGGCCTCGGGACCGCTGGCGGGCCGGTCGTGTGGACGCGCCAGCCGCCTGCTCGGCGACGACCGACACGACCTGTCTGAGGAACCCCGCCACTAACGCGCGCTGTGCAGGATCGAGTGCGCCGGCTATCTCGTTCAGCTGTGCCAACGTCGGTGCTAGCGCCCGTGCTCTGAGGTTTCGGCCCTTCGCGGTCGCACGTAATACGATCAGGCGCCGATCGCTGGGATGGGGAGTGCGCCGCAACAGCTTGTCGCGCTCCAGACGATCTGCCAGGCCAGTCAAAGTACCTGAGTGCAAGCCCAGGGGACGACCGACATCCATCGGCACGACGCCCTCCCCGTCCCCAGCACGCGCAAGCAGCAAGAATTCAAGCAATCCAAGGCCGCTCGCCTTTGCCTGAGTCATCACGAGACTCTGCACCGCATAACTCGCTGCCTGCATTGCACCAATGAGGTCCTCGATCGATGCAGCGCGATCGACGCTCGTCTGCGAATGAACTCCCCCGGTTGAGTCGCTCACCCGCACAACTATGACGATCACCGCGGCGCCAAGCCACGCGATAGCCGTGGCGATCCCCGCTCGATGCCACGCCCGCAGGTTTCCGACTCCTGCTCGCGAACACGGCCCCGGGCTCTGATCGAGGTCTGCCTACGCGCGTCGCACGGCAGGGATCTCCCGAAGCTCTGTGAGAGGGCAAGCCAGAGGGGTTAGACCTGGCACGCCGAAGTTGCCGCGTTCGATCGTCTGACCCGCGAGCCGCTCGTCGTCAAGGCGCGGTACCGAGGGGCTCGAGTGGTCGACCCGTACCTCTTACGCGCTCGACAATCCGGCATGCGCTGCGTAGCGGTTAGCTGCGGCCATCGCGTCGATCGGCTATTGCTTGGCAGGGAGACACTTCCGCGTTCGCCCAATCCCACGCTTCCGGCGCTTTTACCGCGCGGCGGTACGCCTCGCCGCTGCCCGGCTAGACCGTGACGCAGAAGAACCGCCTCTACGCCGGCACGCCTGCGGCGCAGAGCGCGCGCCAGTCTTCGTGGCTCATCCCGGGGGCACCGTCGAACAGCTCGACTGGGATCGGGGGGTGGCCTTGGGGGAGGGCGAGGGCGGTGCCGGCCGGCATCGCGCGCAGATCGGCCGGCTGGATGATCCGCTCGCGCTGCTGGTTGTAGCTGTGGCCCTCGGCGCCGGTGTAGGTGCGGCTGAAGCGCTCGGGCTGGTGGGAGACGGCGTTGTTCTCGTTGACCTGGCGGCGCCAGACGAGCTGCTCCCCGCAGGCGTCTGAGACGAGCTGGGCGGTGTAGGGGTCGGCGACGCCCGCGAGCACGAGCCGCAGGGCCGCGGTTGACCACATCGTGGCGGCTTCGTGCTCGCCCCAGCGGGCGCGGACCTGGCTCATGTCCTGCACACCCAGCAACGGCACGATCCCCTGCTGGATGCCTTCGCTCAGCAGCCTGGGGAGGGAGCGGATCGGGGCGATGTTCGCGACCTCGTCGAGCGCCAGCAGCAGCGGCGGCTCCAGCCGTCCGGCGGGGGTGCTGAGCGCGTGGTCGATCGCGCGGGCGCAGACCGCGTCGATCAGCGCTGCGATCAGCGGCGCGAGCTCCTGCTGGATGCGCGAGGGGGACACGACGTACACGGTGCCGTTGGTGGTGAGCAGCCGGTCGATGTCGAGCTGCGGCATCCGGGCGGCGTGGGTGGAGACGCGGATCGTCTCCCGGGAAGCCCAGGCGAGCGCGACCTGGGCGGTGCCGAGCACGCTCGTGCGGTAGTCGCCGACCGCCTGCGCGGCAACGCCGGTCAGCTCTTCGAGCGCGACCTCCGCGCCGGCTTGGCGGAGGATTCCCGCGGGCTCTGAGAACTCCAGCCGCCCCAGCCACCCGCGGGCGCGCTCCACCCCGCCGCCCGAGATCGCGGCGGCGTGAAACAGCGGCGCCAAAAGCGCCCGGGCGGCGATCGTGAAGTGCTCGCCGTGGCGGACAGAATGGTCGCTGGAGGCGGGGGAGAGCAATGCCGCGGCGACCTCGACCGCCCCGTCCCAGCTCTGGCAGCGCTCGAGCGGCGAGTAGCCGATCGTGTGCTCGGGCGAGCCGAGCGACCCGGTCGGGTCATACACCCACACCGGCCCGACCGGGGCCCGGACGGCGGCCGTGGCGAGGATGTCGCCCTTGGTCGAGGTCACGAGCGCCGGGCCAGCCCAGCAGGCGAGCGTCGGCGCGATCACCTTGCGCGTCTTCCCGGACCGGGGAGGGCCTGCGACGATCGCAGCGCACGACGGCGGCGTCCGCAGCAGACCGGAGGGAGCGCGCCCCACCCACACGTGCGTGCCTGCGGAGGGCTCGGAGGCGTCGGCGACCCAGCCGTCCTTTGCCGTCGCCCGGTCGCGGGTGGGCTCCTCGTCGCGGCGTCGGCCACGGGAGGCGACCAGCAGATAGCCGACGCCCAGGCAGCCGGCAAAGCTGGCGAGCGCGACGATCACGCCACCCACAGGCCGTCCCCTCCCTGACCCGGTGCCCGCCCGGGCTGCCACCAATCCGGTGCGGTGAGCGCCTCGGCGGGCGGCTGCTCATCGTCACTGCGGCGTGCTCGGGTGCGCGGCGGCGCGGTCATCCCGAGCGCGAGCAGCACGAACGCGACGACCCCGAGCCAGGCCGGCGCCGCGTCCAGCACGGCCGCGAGCGGGTAGCGAAGCCCACCATGCTCAAGCGAACGCCAGCCGCCGTGAGCGTGCTGCCACGCCTGCGCGACCGGATCGGCCCACAGCGGCCACAGGAGCCACACCGCCCCGGCGATCAGCGCCGCTGCGATCACACGCTTCCAGCAGCGCAGCTCGGCCAGCCCGCGCGGGCGGATCACCTGCCGGGCGCCGCCGCACACCAGTAACCACAGCAGGAGCGGCACGAACGGCAGCGCCGCCCACCAGTCAAACCGCAGGCCGACCGCGAGGAACAGCCACCGCAGCCCGGCGGCGCTTGCGATCAGCGCCAGCGCGGCGAACACCAGCACGTTCCGAAACGCGTCGGCGTCAGCCTCCTTGTCAGCGCGCGAGCGGCCGCCCAACAGGCCGTCCAGCACACTCGGCTGGCGCCGCACGTTCCCGCTGCCCGCTACCGCTCGGTCTCTGTAGCTGCTCATCTCCTCCTCCGGTGTTCGTTTGCATTCTTGGACCGCGCCCGACCGGGGCTGCGGACCTCCCCGAGGGGGGGTGCGGCGTGCTGGCGCGCTGCTCGCCGAGCCAGCGCTGAAGCTGCTCGCGGGAGAAGCGCAGGTGGCGTCCGACGCGCACGCAGGGCAGCCGGCCCGCGCGAGCCGCTGCGCGCACCCACGACTCGCGCACGTTCAACAGCGACGCGGCCTGGGCGACATTCAGCAACGGCTCCTCCAGCAGCACGAGGCCCGCCTCGACCTCCCTGCCGGGCTCCCGCGACTGTGAAATGTCGAGGACCGACGCCATGCGGATTTAACACGCTACGAGCGGGATCGGACGGAACAAAGATGTAGCTAAACCGTCACGAAACGTACGCAACGCGCGGGAACGCCGCGCAACGTCCGTCAACCCCGACGGCTACCGTTCCCGACCGTGACCGACCGCCCGCCACGCCAGGCCCAAGATCCCCCCGCGAAGTCCTCGACCTCGAGTCCGCGGCCGAGTTCCTCGGCGTCAAGACGCGCACGCTCGCCGAGCTCGTGCGCTCGGGCCACGTCCCCGCAGCCAAGGTCGGGCGCCAGTGGCGCTTCCTGCGCAGCCAGCTGACCGAATGGCTCGCCCAGGGCGGCACCGACCAGCCCAGCCGCGAAGCCGCGTAGCCCACTGCGCTCGGCCGCCAGTCCGCGAGCGGCGACGGCCGCGAGAGTGGTGCGGCGAGGCCGCTGTACCGCTGGCACGTAAAGTCAGCTCGCGTGACCGCTGCTCAGCGCACCTACTCTTTCGATGCCGCGCCTGAACTCGCCGATCGTCTGACGCACGCTCGCGCGGCGCTAACGAAACTCGCAGGTGAGGCCCCGGATCTTGACGGGTGGATGGCGCGTGAGCTGGAGATGGGAATCGCGCGGCTTCGCCGGCGACCCCCCGAGTTGACCGCAGACTCCGAGGCATTCATGCGTGCCGCGGTCGAGCTCCTCGTCGAGGTCGTAGAGAAGGTCGCGGCTGGGGTTGGCTTGGAACCCGAGCTGCGCCTTCGAGCACGAGGATGCGGAGGGCGACGCGTTCCGCCGTTGTGCGCTGCGCGCAAGCGTTCCGGTGTGGCGCGAGCCTCACGCGCCGTCTGGCGGGCGGCAATCCCGACGCTCGGAAACCGCCCGGTCGTGATCGTTTCAGTGCAGGCGCTGAACCGTGCGCTCAGCGAGGTGACCATTGCGCTGTCTTCATGATCCGTGCCGTTTGCCCCGATCATGGGCTGACGACGTCGCGGAGGTTCGACCAGGCTTCCATCGGCGTCCGCGCTGAGGGTGCTTGGCTGCTAGACGGCGGCCGGGAGCGACGACCCGTACATGGTCTCGCCGACCATGTTGCCTTCGTCATCCTGAGCGACCATGAACACCTCGTCAGCCGCGTCGGGCTCCGCCTGCACGATTGCGCGCAGGGCAGCGATGGCGGCATCGCGCTCCTCGAACGCATCCACGAGATTGCCGGTGCTGTCGAAGATGGAGTAGGTCATTGCTCCGCTTCAGGATACCCTCGGACCACCGCGGCCGAGGTAGGCCCTGATCGCAGCCTGGAGTTCGTCTGGGTCACCCCACACGGACCAATGGAGCGGGCCGCCGGTCTTCGCCACACAGATACCGCGTCCTGGAGGCAGGTGCAGTTCCGCGACTTGGCTGCCGATGCGACCCCGTGTCCTCTCGATCAGCGCCCAGCACGGAGCGGCGGTTTCGAACATCGACACCGCCATGTGGATGACCGCTGCCCGACGTTCGGGTCCCCTTGGCGGTCGCTTCAGCTCGTAGTGCGAGCGAAAACTGTCCAGCTGCGCCGGATCCCCCGGCGCGAGACACGCGCGGTACAGCCGCAGTTCCTCATCAAGGACGCGGACACGGACATGGCTGATCAGCGAATGGACCGGCACGCGGCGCCACGATAGGCGTCGGTTCGGTCAGTAAGGGCGCTGCGCTCGGCCTCCAATAGCCGGCCCGTAGTTCCCGCCGGGCGCCAGTGCTCGATCAAGGACAGGCGCGAGTCGTCACGACCTGCTGCGCCCCCTCGTTGGTGTCGCCGCCGGTCCCGTTTCGTGACAAACTTCTGTGACAAAGTTCGCTGTGGCGCGACCCGGGCCATCAAAAAACCCCGCGTTTGCGGGGTTTTCTTGGAAGCGGCTGAAGGGACTCGAACCCTCGACCTTCTGCATGGCAAGCAGACGCTCTAGCCAACTGAGCTACAGCCGCGAGCGGCAACCCAGTATAGAGGCGGCCGGCGCCCGGAGGTGGTCCAGCGCGGGGAGCCGTGGGCAGGGGCGAGGCTCCTCTGGGTCTGCCCGGGGGCATCGAGGCG
>Ga0209061_1001390_pt1 | contig 40793 bp, 29 predicted proteins | sample Coa_R1_10_FD_187157 | JGI IMG/M metagenome (GOLD analysis project Ga0209061, IMG submission 187157) | Surface soil microbial communities from Centralia Pennsylvania, which are recovering from an underground coalmine fire - Coalmine... | ecosystem: Environmental > Terrestrial > Soil >... | reverse complement strand
AACGGCCTGATGCGCCAGCGCGAAGCCATCGAAGCCTGGCGTGAAGCCATGCAAGAACTGGGACTAGAACCTTAAAATCAGCGCCAAACTCATCTTCCGATTGCGCCAAACTCGTCTTCAAAGAGCAGCCATGCTTGTAATCATACTTACGAAATTCTCCACGAGATTATCGTAGGTGAAGAGGGAGAAATGAAGATGACAAATGCACACCCCCGTATCGCCATATGAGCTAAGGGAAAGAGGGAAAGAACGAGCATATGGATGATTGGAGCGAGCAAAAATCGGTTCCTTTCTTTCGGGTCTGGCTCTGTGGAACGTTTCGGGCGGAACGGCGCGTCGGGGACCGCTACGAAGTCATTCAAACGACCGAATGGGGCGGCAGCACTCACCCCCGTCAACTCTTGAAGGTCCTGTTGTGTTGCCCCGGACGGCAGGGCCGCCGCGAAGCCTTGATCGAGCTGCTCTGGCCGGAGGTGGACTTCGAGCAGGCCGTGCGCAACTTCAATACGGCCACGACCAAGCTCCGCGCGGTGCTGCGGCCCGCCAGAGATCAGGAGAGTTTGTTAGTGACGGAAGACGACGCCAGCGTGTACCGACTGGCCGACCAGCAGCTTCTGTGGGTGGATGCCGATGCCGGAGTCGCCCTGCTCAAAGAGGCCGAACAGATCGGGCGCACGCAACCAGAGGCCCTGCCGCTGCTGGAAGAAGCCGCCGCCTATTTCAATCGAGGAACGCTGCTGGAAGGAGAGGAGGGACTGTGGGTAGCGGGACGACGGGCCACGCTGGAACGCACCCGCTACCGTTGCCGGCTCTGGCTCTCCGAAGCCTATGAGCGGCAGGGTCAGCCCGGCCAGGCCGAAACCGTGCTCAGTTTCCTCTTAGAGGAAAACCCGCTTGATGAAGATATCCTCTGTCGGCTTATGGAACTGCTTCATGAGCAAGGGATGACCAGTCAAGCACTCCATCTCTATACATGCGCTTGTGAGACGTTCACAAAAGAGAGCATCGATCTTACAGAGAATACGAGGAATCTAGCAACACGACTTTCCCTGCGTCAGAAGAAGTCACAAGGCACGACATCGCTTCCCCTGCGGATCAGCGAGGAGAACAATGATGACTCTTCTCCCTCTCAATCACCCTTACACGGTATAATAGAGTACATGCAAGGGTTGGCTGAGGCCCCGCGCATTCTGAAGCTTGCATGTTCCGAAAAGGATAGCATGGATACGAAACGTCGTGAGTTATTACACCTCCTGAGCACAGCCGGGATGGCTTTGGCTCTCTCTTTTCCTGGCCTCGATTGGGAGAGGATTGAGCAGACAATTGTCAGGCCTTCCTACCTGGATGCGGCAGGATTACAGCATCTTGAAGTGATCAATCGCTCGTTGTGGGATATGTACCTTACCACCCCAACAAAATCCTCCGTTTTTGAGGGCGCTTTTGGACACTTCAAAATGCTTGTTCAGCTTTTGAAAGATTCTCATCCCATGGCAAGTCATCGACGATTGTGCTTGTTAACAAGTGAGATAGGTCAATTAGTGGGAGAGATTTTTTTCGACCTCAATGATTATCAGGCTGCGGAGGCGTGTTACGTTGTTGCAGCCCATGCTGCAAAAGAGGCCCAGTCCTATGATCTCTGGGCCTGTGCGTTGGTTCGCAGCGCTTTCTTGCCCATCTATAGCGGGCGTTACGAGGAAGCCTTGGTTCCTCTTCAGATCGCCTTCAAACTCGCGCAACGAGGAGATTCCATGCTTCCTACACGCTACTGGGTAGCAGCGGTGGAAGCAGAAGCTCGTTCCGGCGTCTTTGACCTTGTAGCTTGTCAGCAAGCCTTAAACCAGGCACAAGATGTGCAACAGAGAGGGGAAACGCCTCCTCCTTGGGTACGTTTTAGCCCGACTCGACTTCCTGCACTCCGTGGAGCCTGCTACGTTCGCCTGCGACAACCTGAGTTGGCACTCCCCTCATTGCAAGAAGCGCTCTCTACCTTTGTGAAACCAGATCGCAAACGAGGAATGGTGCTTATTGACCTGGCTGCCACTGCTGTCCAGCACGGAGAAGTTGAGCAGGCGCGTCTGTATATAGATGAAATTCTGACGATTCTTGCACTTGGCTCATCTGGCTTTTTACGTGAGGGGCTCCGAACGTTGCCCCAGCGATTAGAAGCAATAGCACAGCCAACGTCTGTCAAGGCAGTAAAGCAGTATCTTGGGAAACAACTAGCTCTTTAGCAAACGAAGAAAGGATCTGGAACATTGGATCAAAGCGAGATAGCGGATGGACAGTTCTTCAGAGCCGCCTGGATTGCAGGGGTGAAACGGCATTATCCAGGGGTTCCCAAGGAAAGTTATATCGCTCCCTGGGATCAAATAGGCACCTGGGAACAGGAGAGCGCCAGTGCCGTCTATAAGCAGGTGAGTCAGCTCGTTACGCTTTCAGGAGGGAAGACGACGCACTTGAGCCGTGAGCAAAAAGGGCGCTTCGTCAGCCTCTGTTGGATTGCCCAGATTTTCAAACACATCCCCAACCCAAAGCCATCATATGTTGCCGACTGGGATGAGCTTCCCGAATGGCAGCAAAAGACAGATGCTGATATCTTCGAGGCCATCGAACAGTTGGTCCTCCAAGAAGCATGAAAGAAGCGTCAAGCTCCTCTTTATTTTTTCTCTTGTCATTTTTGAGAAGGCTTCTGGCTCAATCTTCCAGAAGCCTCTCAGAATATGTGCAGATCTATCATATCGACGAGCTCGTGAAGTTGATGGCCGATCACGTGTCGAGGTAGAGCGTGATAGACTATTCCCTACAATGAGAAGGACCATAGAAGAGCCAGAGGCTGGCGTAGAAATGCTCTGGGAGGGTGTGAGTCAGATCCCTTTGTCACAAATCATGGAACTGATCCCGGCAGCGGGACTGGCTGCACATAGCCAATTGTCAGGTAAAACTGCTTTCTTTTTACAAGAAGACTCGTTCACTTTCGCTCCTTATATGTAATCCTCTTATTTCTCACTTATCAACCACTTACGATCCACTGACCAGGCTACAACACTCTCTGGTACGCTTGTCCCAGCATATCAGCGGCGGCCATGTAGCTCTGTAACTCCACTCACTGCCCTGATTGCCTCCCAGGTTTGATCTTGTGATCGGTGCATAGCGTGGGAGGGGAAAAGAAATGCGAGAGATTCACGAGCAGTTGTCAGAAAGAACAACCGCTCCTTTCTCTATTACGGAGTGAATTTATTTGTAAAGGAGATTAAAGCGTTGGAGAGAATATCATGAGATAAATAAGCAATACTGCTGCGTAGAAAAACGTTCGAGTCATTTGGAGGAGAACAAAAGAAGCAGGGAGATCCCCCAAAACGATGAAAGCACACATCTGCGAGACAAGTGAAGCACCATCATCCCCCTCCTTCCGCATTTGGAGTTGTGGGATATTTCGCGTGGAAATGCTCACGGATACTGCCTCTCTCACCTACAAACCTGTTCGGACCACCGAGTGGGGAGGAAGCACGTACCCACGCCAACTCCTGAAAGCCCTGTTGTGCTGCCCTGGCCGACGCGCACGACGGGAAGCGTTGATCGATATGCTCTGGCCGGAATGCGACCCGGAGCAGGCCAGAGCGAAAATGAACACTGGCACGACCAAGCTGCGTAGCCTTTTACGCCTGACGAAAGACCGCACACCGCTCCTTGTCACTGAAGAAAATGCAAGCATTTATAGCCTGGCAGACCAAACCTTGCTGTGGGTGGATGCTGAGGAGGCTCTTGCGCTTCTCAAAGAAGTCGAACGAATCGGACGCACTGTGCCGCAAGCCCTGTCACTCCTGGAAGAAGCAGCATCCTATTTTAATCGGGGCGTGTTTCTGGAGGGCGAGGAGGGAGCGTGGGTGTATAAACAAAGGAAGAGTATTGAGGAGGCTCGCTACCGCTGTCAGCTCTGGCTTTCCGAGGCCTATGAACGACAAGGGCAGCCAGGCCAGGCGGAAATGATCCTCAGTTTGCTCTTAGCAGAGGACCCAACCGATGAAGATGCCCTTCGTCGCTTGCTAGATGTGCTGCATCGGCAGAACATGCTCCAGAAAGGCAGGCGGATTTATGAAGAGACGAAACGTCTTTTACGCAACCAGAACCTCGACCTCTCGCAAGCCACGATTACGTTCGCCGAACAGGTATTGAATGGACGACCCACGAGCGGGGAAGGCTAGAGAGAACAGGAGTCGCCCAGGGTTTTGAGTTTTCGTTTCAGGAACGGGAGCTCGATTCATTGATGTTGGCGGCATCTGCCTCGTCCGTGCCTCTGCGGGCATGTGCCCGCAGGTCTGGATCATCGAAAATCACTTGACAGCAAACTCCTCTTTACGCGCATCTCTCGTCTTCTGAAGCAAAGGTACGAGTTCTAGCAGAGCACCTATCCTGAAGAATAGGTGCCTGGTGTGTTCCATATTCTCTTCAGTCAAAGACCAGGGAACGATGTCTCTTCTCTGGTACTTCGTGGCACCGTTTCTTTTCGTCATCGCGGTGACCACCTGTGCTGGAAAGCAAAAAGGGCGGTTAGGCCATGTGAGGACACAGGCATCGAAGCATTCGACTTGAAGCAGATGCTGATTGATTTGAGCGCGGCAGTCTCTACAGAGACGCTGCGGAAGCAGAGCGAGCTCTTTCATCTGCTGTGCAAACGAAGCCAGCCTCTCTGGCGTGAGTCGCCGAGACTGCATCTGCTCAGTGAGCGCGACCCGCTGCTGATCAAGAGCAAGAATTTGCTCATACTGAGTGTGTAGCACTTCTACACAGCTTACGCACTGCTTGCCAGGACGGTGCTGGAATAGTACATAGATCATCTGACGGCTTGCCATGAGCGCCTCTTCGGAGGGTACGCTGTTCATTCCCATTCCCACGTTGAACCTCCTCTAACCATACTCCTCCCAGCAAGCAAGAGTCCTTTTCCTTTTCGTATGCCACAGGAGCGAGAAAAGTCAACAAACAAGAACTTTTCTCTCCATTCAGGCAGAACCGCTGGAGAAAAATCCACAGCCCCTCGTCTCTTCACATGTCCAAATCCCATTACGAAGCACCCACTGTTCACTCATCATTCACTGACAGTCCGCATATTATGCTCCTGGAGCATCTGGTATGCTCGTCGATGGCGTGGAGAGACACATCTCTCTGAGCCTATGACGAGACGGCGCGGATCGTGGAAACGAGCCTATAGAGGGTAAGGAAGCATGCCAGCGTTCGCTTCCATCGAGCAATCTATAACCCGCAAGGGAGGATGGAGCATGTTGCATAAAACCACCCTGCATACGACAGAAGATGCAGTCGTGCTTTTCTCATATCAAGATTATCCTCCGGAGAGGAAGCTGGTCATTGTGATAGATGATTCCCAGACGGTGAGGAAGATTGTCCAGGTCTGCTTGAGTCGCGAAGGTTACGCAGTCCAGGGATTCCGCGATGGAGTAGAGGCTCTACGCTGGCTCAATGAGCCTCAATCCCCTGTACCGCATTTGATGATTCTCGACATTGGCTTACCCACACTCGATGGGTATCACATTGCCAGGTATCTCAAAAGCAAGCCCCGATTTCAACACATCGTTATTCTCATGCTCACCGGGCGAGACGGTATCGTTGACCGGCTCAAAGGACGATTAGTTGGCGCGCAAACCTATTTAACCAAGCCATTTAAAATGCAAACGCTGATTTCAGCAGTTGAAGGACACATCGGATCTCCTCCGAGGGAAGCAGGGAGCATCCTCTCTCAAAGAGAGCCACCCGGCATGGAATTACAGATGCGAAGCGATTATTCAGGCTATAGGACGGACCTTACCAGATTTTTAGAAAGGCATAGTGAAACAGTAGCGATGCTTGAGACACAACGCATGACCACAGTTCGTTCAGAAGATGAAGAGGAAGGGAGAGGAGACCACAATGTTTCTGCACCAGGACGTTGAGGGCCGCATATCCTTTCATCGGCCACTGATGACTCAGCTACATACGAACCAGCCAGCAGAAGCCTCAGTGAAGCCTTCCCCACCCCGCTCACCCTACCAGATTTTCCAGACAGGAAGTTGGGAATATCGCGTAGCGCGGCTGACGCAACGGGTGCGGGAGATCCGCTGTCTCTTACATGAGGACCTCCAGGAACTCGTTGAACCACTCAGCACGCTTACCGACGAGAAGTCCACGTCTGAACAGCAGGAGCGACGGCGTGCTCTTGAGAAAGACTATCAGCAAGCAGCGCAGGAAATAGATCTGGCACTGCTTCGCCTGCTACGCCACTTTTTTACAGAGATACCTATCCTCCAACAGGCAGGTTTCTTTGCAGAGCTAGACATGGTCTACCCTCTCCCTCCAAGCTTATCTGCTACCTCTCAGCAAGAGCAACAGGCAGTCGTGCCATGTCAGGAAGCTCCCGCGTGACGAGGCGAAAGAGGGATCGAACACATACCAGGGAACAGTTTGCTTGTTCTCAACGATGGAGATGGCACTCCCGTCTCCCCTAAGCGCCTTCAGAGCTGACTGGTCTTCTCCAGCTCAGTTCGCGAAAGGAGAATGGAAAAAGGCCTCAAGGAGCAGGAACAAGATGACCAGAGAGCAAACGCAGAGGGAGCAAACCTATCAGTTACCCATCACTGTCATCATTGAGATCATGCAAGGGCTGCGTGAGGCAGTGGTCCTTCGTGCTCAGATTTCAAGGTTGCCAGGAATGGGAAAGCAAGAGGCCATGGCTCATATTGTAGTTGATGAGCAGGGCCTGCAACTCTGTGTCATCAGCGAGCCGCATACAGGTGAGAAGCTTTTTGAGGACAAGGAGGCCTTACGCATCTTACAACAGTGCGGCACCCTCACCTGGACGCTTCAGCCACCAGAAAAGGCCTCTTCGTTCACAGGGTCTCTTGACGAGCAGATGAGCTATAAGGCAGGAAGCGCCGGACCCATCCCACGTCGTCTGGCATCCTTAACCCCTTTACAGATGCAGGCCTTGCCATCAGCACAACGACAGGTCTTTGCGCTTGTCAACAACAGAAATGCGCTCGACTATATCGCTCATCTCTTGCGCAGATCGCCACACGAGGTGTATGCCGTGCTTCTTGAACTCAAGCACAAACACCTGATTGATCTCTAGAAGATAGTGAATGGAAATGGAGTACACGTATGCAGCAGAACCCGTCATCTCTCTCCCCGCGTTCCCTCCCCCAGGCGTCGTGGGTGTATCGTGTTCTGGGGGATCAAAATTTCGAGCAGCAGCGAGGCTTCTTCGCGCTCTGGTATCGCCTGACCTCCCTGTCAGATGCGCAGCCAGGAGCAAGCTTTGGGCAGCGAGACCGCATCCGACGTTCTCGCCTTGCCTCAGCATTGATGCTCTTCTTGCTGACTGTTTTACTCATTGCCGGGGCGATCGGAGCGACGAGCCCAAACCATACCATTTTGATCGTCGTCCTTTCGATGCTTGGGGCCATTGCCATCAGTATTCCTCTCAATAGGCGTGGTGGCGTTGAAGTCGTAGGCGTCCTCATGATTATTGGTCTCACGGCTGGTATGTATACGAGCGTTGGGGTGGCTGCCTTTTCAGTGGGTATGTCACCAAACGACAAAGACATCCTGTATCTGCTCTTTTTCTCCGAACTCTTCGCGGGAGCCATCCTTCCCGTCAACTGGGTCTTTCTGGTGGCTGCCGTCAACATCGCCTACAGCTTTGTGGCTTTGCGCTTCTTCCCACACGATCCGGCCTTGACACTTCTCCTTAAAACCGGTCTTCCCGTCATCTTCCCCCGCCTGGTCCAAATTCATATTATTTCCTCTGGCGTGATGTGGATCTTGGTGAATAACCTCAAAGCTGCTCTCTTGCGAGCAGACCGCGCCGAGGAGGTCGCCAGGTTGCAACATGACATCGCGGCCCAGGCGAGCAGACATGCCCAGGAGAAACAGATGCTGGAGCGACAGATTGATGAAATTGTGGCAATCCACGCTCAAGTCTCTCAGGGAAATCTCGACGCTCGCGTTCCCTTGACGCCTGGCAATACCCTGTGGAAGCTGGCCGGCCCACTGAACACCCTCCTTGGCAGGTATCAGCGTGCGCGGCAGGCCGAGGAACAGATGCAGCAACTACTTCGACGCTTGAGCGAGGCGCAAGGGTACTTGCACCAGGAGATCGCGGCTGCTGTCGCAGAACAGCGTCCGCTTCGCTTACCTCCAGATCCCTTGGTTGCCCCACTCTTTCAGGAATTGCAAGGCAAGATCATTGCGCAACCGTCGTACCGTGTAACCCAGCATAAAGGAGGGCAATCATGATCCAACCATCAGCCCATGAGATGCATGATCCTCGAAAGTGGCTCAGCTACGTGCCCCAAACACTTGCAGACATCTCTCCGTTGTATGCTCACCTGTATCAAAGCATGCAAGATGACCCGGAATTGCTGACGCTCCTCCGTTTGATCGACCCGGATCAGCCTATTCCTGTCTTGTTTTTCTCTGTTGTGAGTTTCCTCGTTTTGGGAGAGAAGCAGCATCCCTTTGCCCAGTTTTATCCCTATCTGTGCCCTACTCCCAGAAGCGCCGAAGAGGCATACCCTTCTTTTCGCGCCTTTTGTCTCGCTCACCGAGATGAACTCCAAACGCTTTTGCCAACAGTACGGTTGCAGACGAACGAGGTCAGCCGGTGTGCCCAGCTCCTGCCCGCATTCAAGCTCGTATTTGCTCGCGGCGGGTATCAACCACTGGCCCTTATTGAGATAGGTTCCAGTGCCGGGTTAAATCTCAATTGGCATCGGTATGGCTATCACTATGGCGAAGTCGTTATTGGGGATCGCGCCTCTCCGGTACAAATCCACTGTAGGCTCTTAGGTTCGTGTGTCCCGCCTTTGCCGGAAGTCCTTCCTGCTCTTGCCCAGTGTCACGGCATCGAGCTGTTTCCTCTTGATGTTACGACAGAATATGCTGTTCGTTGGCTTCGAGCTTGCATCTGGCCGGAAGAACAGGAACGCTATCATCGGCTAGACGCTGCTCTTGAAGTGGCAAGAGAGCACCCTCCCCATATCCTAAGCGGCGATGCGTGTGAACGCCTTCCCGAACTGCTTGCTGCTGTCCCACCTGATGAAACGCTGTGTGTCTGGCATAGTTTTGCTCTCAATCAAGGTCCCGCAGAGATCCGCGAACAGGTAATACAGATGCTTACCGAGGCCTCCGCTGAGCGAACGATCTATCGTATTTCGCTGGAAGCGAATCCCGCGCAGTCAGGGGGTCCCCGGCTGGAACTCTTCACCTATCAGGAGGGCAGCCTTTTCCACTATGAATGGTTAGCGGAGTGTGATTTTCACGGCAGGAGCCTGAAATGGCTCTGCTAGCTCTCAGTGTAGTGCAGCACTCAGAAGATCGAAAACATGGGCACTTTGCTCGCAGACACAGTTTTTCCCACAGCACAAAGAAAGGAAGTTCAAAATTATGACCGATTCTTCTTTCGAGACAACGAACGGGTCCGAGGCACCTGTACCTCTGGAAGTGGCGGAGACAGCAGCAACAATCGAGGCGTCCGCCCCCCAAGCGTATCAGCAGCCCGTTTCCTCTGAAGGGAAAGAGCAAATTTCCACTGCTTCTCCTCAGCGTTTCGGCGTCACCTATCGTGTGGCATTTTTGTTCGCAAGCATGGTCGCTGGGATATCCAGCGTCAGTATTAAACAACTCTTGCTCCCCATTCAGGTGGGACTGCTTGATCCCAAAAACACCAATACCTCATTTGCCGCCGTGGCTGCCATCGGGGCTTTGGCCGGGCTGCTGGCCGCTCCCCTCACCGGGGCATTGGCTGACAGGACCACATCTCGATGGGGGCGCAGGCGGCCCTGGATAGTTTTTGGCACGCTCGTCGGTGCCGTAGGATTGCTTCTCATGGCCTGGTCAACAACGATCCCACAACTGATTCTGGGGGAGATCCTGGAACAAATTGGAGTAGACGCAGTGCTCTCGAATGTTACCGCTCTCATTCCTGACCAGATCCCTGAGCACTCGCGCGCGAATACCTCAGCGCTCAATGGCATGGCGCCAATTGTTGGAGGAGTGCTGGGCCTTGTGCTTGTAACCAACTTCACCAATCCCCATATCGTCTCCCAAGGCTATTTCTTGCTCACATGCAGTACCTTGCTGTGTGTAGGCGTCTTTCTCCTTGTTTTGCGTGAACGCCCATTGCTCCGTTCGCAGGTAGCCCCGTTCCGGTGGCGCGCATTCGTGGCGAGCTTTCTCCATCCACTCCATACGCCGGACTTTACCTGGACACTTCTTTCACGCCTCCTGGTCTTTTTGTGTTATACGTTGTTAGGTTCGTACCTGCTCTTCTACATGCGTGCCGTCTTGCATGCCTCGGTTCCGGTGGCGGGGCGTGGGATAACAACCTACCAACTTATCTCGACCACGGTAGTAATCCTCGCTGCCCTGCTTGCAGGCTATCTCTCGCAACGGTTCAACCGCTTAAAGCCCTTCGTCTGTACCGGAGCACTGGTGATGGCCCTGAGTGTATTTGCTATTGTGCTCTTTCCTACCTGGTCTGCGCTCTACACGGCTGCCGCGCTCTTTGGGACGGGCTTTGGCTTGTATTTAGGCATTGATATCGCACTGGCAGTGAGAGTGTTACCCAGTGCCCAGAGCCGCGGCAAAGACCTGGGCATCATGTACACGTCGATCTTTCTTCCCTTGATTGTCACTCCCCTTCTGGGGGCAAGTATCTTGAATAGCTTCGCGAATAACTTTTCGTTGTTGTTTACGACCGCTGCGATAGCAAGCCTGCTGGCAGCAGGGTGTATCTTGCCCATCAGATCAGTAAAATAAACGCCTCTGGGAAGGCGCCTTATGAAGAGGCGCCTTCCCAGAGGATCACGTCGTTTCAAGATCATAGCGTGTTTGCCATCTCGTAGGCAAGTTCCTGATAGGCAAAAGCAGAGGGAAAAGGAATTAAAGCATGTAACCCACGTAGAAGAGTCTCATTGTAGAGGGAGGTCGAGGATGAACAGGAGCAGGAAGAAGAAAACGAAGCCAAAGAGAAGTGGTGAGGCGAGTTCTCTCCTTCAATATGATACCGAAGTAAGATGCCCGAGGTGTGGAACTCCTCTTCATGTGTCGCCGGAAGGAGCGCGTATTGTCCTGCATTCGCTGAAAACTGTAGGCGTAGCTGGCCTCGTCTGTCTCTGTGGGCATATCCAATTTATTGGACGTGATCTCAAGCCAATTTATCCCACCAAAAACGAAAGATAACCTGGTCGTGAGAGGAGGCATGTACGACCCATTACCTCTATAGACGTAGATAATCGCCATCAATAAAAACAGAGAAATGGCATCATAACCATCTGAAAGGGAAACTGCGCCAGGAGACCCCTGTCATCCAGGTCGAGGCCACACGCGCCAATCAGAAACCGAAGCGGCTCTCGGAGCGTTATCGCTTTGTTCCCCACATGGTTAACATTGGAGTAAGAGCATGAAAGGTCGGCAGGTCTATTTCATACGATTGCCGCCAGTGCAATGCATCAACTCGTTCCTGTGTTGCTAATCCCATCTCGACGATAAGCGGTTGCATTTCTCTAGAAAGGATCAGAAAATCTTTTTTCAGTTCTTCGTACAACGGTGCCCCATAGGAGTAATTCACTATATGAGAGGTCGAAAAGCATTCTTGAAAGCCAGCCGCTGCCAGCAATGATTCGAGTTCGCATAGCAAGCCGAGGTGGCGATCTGAAGGTGAAAAGCTTCGACCAGCCAGGCGCATCGCGTGAATAAACAGGCTGCTGAGTTCTTCATGCGCGGGGGAATTGGTAAGACTCACCTCAAAATCTGTCAGACGAAGCCAACCACCGGGCCGCAATAAGTGCCAGCATGCGGAGAGGAAGATCGGCCATTCGTCCACCGTGAGGAACTTACTCATAAATTGCGCGCTTATTAAGTCAAAGGAAGCTTCCTCGAAAGGATAGGGACCAGTAAAACTGGGAATTTCCAGGTAGGTAATATTGGCGAGGCTATTATGCAGCAAGGTACTGCGTGCAAAGGCAATCATGGCGTGGCTTATATCAACACCCGTAATGTGGAGTCGTGGATAGGCTCTTGCCATTGCCTGCGTCCAGCCGCCAGGACCACAGGCAACCTCCAGGATAGTGTTTATCTGCTGAAGGTGCTTCTTACTCAAGCCTGGCAAGAGTCCTCCCAATGCCCGAATAAGAAGCGGTGTTTTACTGAGAAGGCGAGATACTTCTATAAGAGTGTCATGTCTGGTCAGGCTTTGTTTGGTCGTAGCTTCGTAGGGATGAACGCCCATATCCGAAAGATTCCCTCCGCATACCTTCACTTTTTCTGGTCAATAAGACAAAATCTCCCACTTCCTGCAATCTTTTTTCTCCACTATGTACGTCTAGAGCATTTCCCATTTGGAAAAACTCTTTTTCCGCTTTTAGTGGAGAAGATACGTACACGAACAACCGTCTGTCACGACATTGAGAACCTCTAGCACAGAGGGAAAAGAAACAGACGCTTTTCAGGCATCCCTTCCCTGCCAATATGGCCTCTCAACAACGAGCTTCTTCCTTATATAATTATATAATATAATACGCACAAGGGGCGAAATGGTTCAGGAGAGTCTAACTTGGCACCAGAAAACAGGTATTTTCATGCATCGACGAGCGATTACTTCTAACGACGGTGGGAAAATACTAAACGATCGCGCCTTCGTCAGACTGACTGGCAAGCTGAAGCAACTCTCCTTCGAGCGATTCTCGAACGCGCGCCTCAACTTGGGCGAGATCCTGAAGTGGCCGTTCTTCACGCAAGGAGTGCTTATAAGCTTCATTCACGCGCTGACGAAACGAGCAAAAGAACTGCCTTTGGATTTGCCAGGGTGGCATAAGGCCCAAATCAATCGAAGAGGCGGGATAAAACTCGTGATCATAGAAGGCAAGGCGGATGAGGTCTGCGTAGTTCTCGATCAGAGTAAGCTTTTCCTGGGTAAAGAAGTCGGGGGCACAACACGAAACGATCAGAGCGCCGGCAATGCATCCTTCCCGCAAAATTGGATAGGCCGCGCAACTGTTCTCATGCTCTCGCCAGACTGGTACAACCATGCCAGTAGCGTTCCGATCAGGAACCATCATCCCATGTCGGTGGATGACCGCGTATCCTGCGAGTGATTCAGCTCCCAGGAAACCGTCCTTGATATGCAAGTCTCTTCTCCACGGAGGAGTTCCTTGACCGGCGTAGACTCTCAAGCTGCGGATTTTCCCGTCTGGACGTGGAGGCATACAGCGGGCTACACAGATCTCTACTCCGGTTTGTTTTGGATACGTCTCGATCTGGGAAATCGCCCGGAACAAAATCGTGCTGCAAAGCAGCCAAAATCGATCTGGTGTATCGCGAGCAATGCGTAAAACCTCCTCGTATACTTGCTGGGGAATTTTATCGGGAGCCCGATCTTCTGATGGAAGGATCATTTCTATAGGCAACAGAGGCCGAACCTTTGGATCATCGAGCATTAACGACTGAAGGCGCTCACGCTCTTCTCCAGGAAGTGCCTGCAATAAGAGGCTGATGTGAGCGGCGTCAGGAGTATTTTCGCCGCTTCTCCATCGCTGAAACGCCGCACGTGTGACCTGTACCGCCGTGTAGAGCTGTTTTTTCTCTGCTGCCGATTTGCGGCGGACGATTTCATGCAGATATCTACGCCAGGTGAGTTCTTCGTTCATCTGTTCCTCAGAAAGAATACTGGGTATGGGCAGAAGCATGCATCAAAAATATGTTTTCCGAACACAACGGTTCGACCTTCTCCTTGCTCCATATGAAATAGTCTACATTCGCCGTCAACCCGTACCCCCGTGCGTTTCTCTCTAGATGAAACATTCTCTGTAGAGAAAATCCTATACTCTTTCTTGATCGCTGCTTATACATCCTCAGACAGAGATGCTTAGATTATACCATATCTCAACCATATAATGGGCGCTCTCACGGGCAAGCGCCCATTTTTTCTGCTTTCTTTCCAGGTTTCCTTCCCGGTTGTTTTCAGGAGCGTACCGGTTGTTTCCAGATGGTGTTCCGGTGAGGACCGCCTTTTCTGTTCAAGCTTTCGCTACACTGGCTGGTGTGTGGAATGGCAAGAATTCGCTGCACTCGGAGGCCACACCGCTTCTGTAGAAGCATAGTATGCCGCTCCATTGTTCCTAGCAACGCTCTTCAGAAAGGAAGCAAGCCATGACAACATCCATTCCGCAGCCTGCTGATCAGCCTATGAACGTGAATGGCGACAGCAAAGAGACACAAGCGGTCCAATCCGCAATGCCCCAACTGTCGGGACCGCAACCCAAATTATCAGAAGAAGAAGTCTCAAATAGCCAATCGTTTTACTTTGAAGAGGAGCAACCTGACTTAGAGGCTCCCTTTGTCGCACCTTTTCAGCTCTCCGGGGCTATGCCACCAGCCTTTGGACCAGCACAAGCATCAGGCCAGGTCACCTCCATTCCTTCTGCGCCTTCCGCCTCGCCGGCAAAAACACGTCGCCGCCTGCGGCTTTCTCTTCCCATGATAGCCATCATCGTCTGCGTTGCCGTGATTCTCGGTCTACTCGCCATGAACGCGCTGGCACAACCAACGCAACCGTTGCAGACGCCTGGAGCAGGATCATCGCAAGCGACACAGACAGTGGGAGTCCGAGGGAATCAAAAACCGGGAGCCAAGACTCCTTCGCCAGTTCCAACGACCGGGACGAATGGGCAAGCATCCGGACAAATTACACCCAGTTGGGTTCCACAATCGTTGCCCAATGGGTGGACCAACGCTGGTCTCTCTACTGGTGACGCCGTGCAGGCGTTGCGAACCGCGACAACGTTCACTGATCGCGAGATGTCGCTTGACTATCGCAGCGTAGGGACGAGGAATCATCACGGCGGGACCTTTACCGCTGCTGTGTTCCTCTTGACGCCAGCGGCTCAGCAACGATTTCAGACCAACGATGTACGAGCCATCAATAACCAGCTCTTTGATATGGTTGCCAGTACGAAATTGATTCGCCTCGTCATCGATCCGTTGCCGAAGCTGACCAGGTTCGCCGCTCAAGGACAACAGCAGTTTGCCTGGGTGGACGTGCAGTTCTTGCTCTGGCAATCGCAGATTGATCCACAGACAGGCCAGCGCCAGCAAGGCGTGCAACTCGACCCGGTAACCAACCAGCCGCGTGTGCATCACTTGATGGTTCTGTTGCTGCGTGTTCCACCGCAAAATGCGGGAACCAACCCTGCAATGGGAGGAACTGGCTGGCTGGTTTCAAATTATGGTTTAGATCTGCCAAACGGTACAACTCTCGATATTGTTCAGCCAGCGTAAGAAATGGATGCAGGCACGCTGTCTGCATCCGTGATAACCCAAGCACTGCGAGCGCAGATACGAGATGCGATTGTTTCCCTGATACCTGGTAGCGGAAGAGGAGAGAAACGCTATGGCGCTTGAACGAACGCTTCCAATCCTGGTGCTTTTTCTTGTTGGCGTTGGATTGAAAAAGGCCCGTCTTCTTCGGAAAGAAGATGGTCCCATGCTCAGTCGCTTGATTCTCACCGTTGTCTTACCGGCGACAATTATCCATACACTTTCAAGTATGGACATCTCTGCAAGTCTCTTTTTGCTCCCAGGAGCCGCTATTGTTGTTATCATCATCTTCTTTGGGAGCAGTTTCATTCTGGCCTCTTTGCTGGGACTCCAAGGAAAGACACGGGCAGCTTTTCTCATTTCGTTTCCAACGCTAGAAGTTTCCAGCATTGGCTATGCCTTTATGACTTCCATGTATGGAACAGAGGGTCTCGCGCGAATTGTCTTATTCGATCTGGGCGATAGTCTCGTTTTCTTCTTACTCGTTCCCTTCCTGGCCGCTGCTTTGGGGCAATCAGGAAGGACGGTTCGTATGAGCGATGTGTTCCTACCATTTGTGAAAAGCCCGGTTCCCTGGGCCTATGCAGTGGGCATCTTCATAAACCTCTTCCACATCGAGAACACTTTTTTATCGAGCCTCTCATCAGCGCTATCGCAGCCTCTTCTCCTTTTGGTGATGTTTCTTATTGCGATTGAATTTGAATTCTCGTTTTCCTCGTTTTCCCTGCCAGCACTGGCAATGTATCTGAAAATGTCTTTCGGGTTGATCGTTGGCTTGCTTGTTTCCCTGCTCTTTGGCTTTACAGGGATTGAGCGGATCGCGGTCGTGCTTGGATCGTCGCTCCCAGCAGCCTTGTTGACGATAGTCTACGCGAAAGAGCATGGGCTGGATTCCCAATTTCTGGCATCTATGCTTTCACTCGCCCTGCCTACAGCTATCGGCTTCAGCTTCATTCTCATTTCTATTTCTCATTGAGGCTTTGTACCCCTACTATGGAGGCATTGAAACCGATGAATACCTTGAGAGAGAACGTATCTACGGCACCTGTGTTGCAAGGGGGTAACAATGGAGAGGTGATTCTTCGCCCCATAATCGAGCGCCCCCTTTTACCCAGTCAGCAGTGTAGCGAGAGAGAGGTGTTCGTGTCTCGGTGGGTTCTGCGGCGACGCATGCTTGTCTTTCTCTGTGCCACACTTGGCATGCTCATAAGTCTGCTGTTTCTGGCTTCAAAGCATCAATCAATGGGAGAGACGTTGTTGGAAATCCTTCACTCATTGATGAGGCATGATCTCCTGTACCCTCTGCTCCTCGCGGGAAGTGTTACCGGCGCAATTGGAATCAGTATCGCTCTCGTTTTCGTGGGACTGGCTCTCTCTATCGTGAACACGCTGATTCATCCCCAAAGAAAGGAGCATTTTATTCCTCTCTCTCCGTTCGACCTGGATCTGCCCGCCGAAGAGGTGCGTTTCCCCTCCTTGCACGGCACTCACCTGGTTCGGGGAATCTATATTGCTCGACAAGATGCAACAACCACCATTCTTCTCAGTCCAGACTATCGGCGCACCTTTGCCGATGTTCTCGGTATATGCAAGCATCTCTGGGCGGCAGGTCACAATATTCTGGCATTTGAGTATTATGGACATGGAACTGCTGGAGGAACAATTGTCACGCTTGGCTATCGGGAGATCGGTGACTTTTTGGGAGCTGTCTCCTACGCAAAGCAACGCGCGCCAGAAACGAAGATTGGAGCGCTTGGATACTCAATGGGCGGCGCGATCAGCATTATGGGGAGCGCACGTACACCAGAAGTACTTGCTGTGGTCGCCGATAGCGCCTTTGCTGCACAATGGAATGCTGTGGAAATGGCCGTGCGTCGGTCACTGCGTCTCTCTCCCAACCGCTTTACGCGAGCTATGAAGGTGCTTCGCCAGATCACAGATCTCATGCTTGTCTGGCGAGCTGGCTACCACTTTCACCAGGTCGAACCACGGCGCGATATTGGGCGGCTTGCCCCTCGACCTGTCCTTCTTATTCATGGTCTTGATGATACTGTCGTTCACCCTAACGACGCTGTGCAGCTCTACGAGGCAGCAGGCAAGCCACGGGCGATCTGGCAGATCGCCGGAACAGAACATATCAAAGCCTACGTCACTGACCCTGTGATGTATATCACGAGGGTTACGGCGTTTTTTGACCGATATTTGAAGCAATCGGCACCTCTTGTGTCAGCAGCACCAGCATCCCAGGAGCGCGCACAAGAAGAGGTCAGGGCCAAGGAGAGCGATTCCTCGCCAGTCGAAGTGACACGGGATGTTTCTTTTCCCCAGCAAAGATCATCGACTCTTGCGCAAAGACATCCGACACAAAACCAGTCAACTGATCCACAAAATGGCTCTCCTACCGCATCCCTAGTGACAAAAAAGTCATTTCCTCGCTCGTTGTGGATCTTATTTACAGGCATTTTCATTAATCGACTTGGCAGCTTTGTGAGTATTTTTCTCGTCCTCTATACGCTCTCTCGCGGTTACTCTCTCGCACAGGCGGGGATTACTGCTGGAGCCTATGGATTTGGAAGTATGGGAGCTTCACTTGCAGGTGGCTATCTTGCGGACTGGATAGGAAGGCGCTTTACGATTGTGCTTTCCATGATAGCATCAGCAGTCCCAATCCTTATCCTTTCCCAGGTTTCGACGCTCCCCCTTCTCATCCTCTTTGCAGGTTTTGCCGGCCTAACAGCTAGCTTGTATCGACCTGCGGCTAGTGCGCTGCTTGTCGATTTGGTCCCGTCAGAACAACGGGTCAAGGCATTCGCTTGGTATCGACTCGCGCTCAACCTTGGCTTTGCTGCTGGCCCAGCCCTTGCTGGCGTGCTGGCAAGCCATAACTTCAATCTCCTTTTTTTGGTCGATGCCGCCTCTTCCCTTCTCTTTAGTGGTATTGCACTCGTGGGACTCCCTTCCAGGAGAGAGAGGAACATAACGCCTTCCCAAAACGCTCAAGAAACCGAACAACAAAAAGAGAGTCTTTCTCCCACTCGTGATGTTCGTTTTCCGTTCTTTTTACTTGGCTCGACGGCAGTTGCTCTTGTCTATTTTCAAATGGATTCGACCTTGCCACTCCAAGTAACTGCCTTTGGCCTGTCAAAAGTCATATTTGGCTTCTTACTCTCATTGAACGGGATTATTGTTCTGCTCCTTGAATTACCTCTTTCAACGTTCACTCAGCGATTCTCGCCAAAATCGATGATTGCAGCAGGCTGGATTCTAACAGGCCTGGGATTTGGTCTCACAGCCTTTGCCTCAAACGTGCCTTTTCTTGCACTCACCGTTGTTCTCTGGACTATTGGTGAGATCCTCCACCACCCAGCGTCGGCTGCATATGTTGCTGACCTTGCACCAAGCCATATGCGTGGGCGCTACCAAGGTGCCTGGGAATTTACCTGGAGCCTTGCACAAACGCTTGGGCCTCTTTTCGGGGTGCTTGCCTTTAGCTGGAGTCCGACGCGGTTTTGGTTGTCTTGTGGCGCTCTGGCGTGCTTGGCAGCCTTCTCGCTTCTGTGCCACAAGCGGTCAGGATTCTCTCTCTCCCCATCACCTTTTCATACGGAAGAGCCACATATGCCCCTTCAGCAGGCCCAAATCGCTCTCTCGGAGGTCAGATCACGCACGCAACAGGCAGTCGTTGAGCAGACCCTGATGCAGATGGTAGCACGCATTCTGGAGATCCCACCTGAGCAAGTGCGTAGCACAGGCGACTTCTTCGAGTATGGGGGCGATTCACGGTCTCTTGATACGCTCCTCTCTGCGATAGCGCGACAGTGGCGCATAAGCATTTCGGCCAATGATGTCTTTGACCATTCGGTGCTTTGTCACCTGGCGACGATGATCTTGCACAGACAACAGCAGTCTGAGCGAGAGGAGATGCACGTGTAACGACGAGGCGAGAAATAGTGCCGTGCTTGTCTGCGCTCGCGTGCAAGCGCGGCCAGTTCTGTGCGGCAGAGCCTGAGGCAGTGTATTACTGTCCGTTGTAGATGTTTCCTTGGTAGGTCATACAGCCATAGTAGGTTGGGTGCCCACGAGATCACCAGGGAGCGCACTGATGGTCTGCCTGCCCCTGCGAGGAGTTATTCTTGAGGACTGTGGACCGCTGTGTGTCGTATAGCGTCACTATACGTATCAAATCTCGTTGACAAACGTCTCAGTCCTGTGCTACAGTGGTGGATGCTGGTTACTCATCCACGAGGAGAAGGATGAGGGTGGCGAATGAGTGGTCCTTCCTGAGACGAAGACGGCAAAAAGAAAGAGGGCGAACCATGAAAATTGACACCGCTTATCTCACCCAGCAGGATGCTCAACAGCAATCGCTGCTTGCCCGCTCGGCTGGTACGTGTGTGATCCAGATTGAACCAGGGGATACGTTAGAAAATGTTCTGGTCGCTCTGCGCCTCCAAGCTTACCCTGCACCTGTTATCCTCGTCTTGCCAGAGCAGGGTCAACTGTTTGACGAACCTGTGCATTTCGAGAAGTTGCGCCAGATCTGTCCTCCAGATCGGATGAGTTTTGTCATACCACCAAGCCGAAACAGAACGGTGGCACGGTATGCCCATTGGTACGGCTTTCCTTTTGCATCATCGCTTCAAAGGGCTGCTCAATTGCTTCCCGTTCATGAGGAAAGACAAGAGAGGCTTGATCAGGAAGCCCAGACTTCATCTATTGGCCTGGGAGCGCATCCATTGGCATATACGAGCGGGCGAACTGTTGAGACCGAGAAGGAGATCAATGGGAAGGGACTAAGCAAGCAGCAATCGCTGCCGCTTCCCAGGCCTCCTCAGCCAATCACTCCGTTGCCAGTACACGCTCCGCAGGCCGCGCAGAAACGACCAGCAATGTGGCGGCGCGTGAGTCTCATCGCGGCGATGGCTACCCTTCTGCTCGTCGCAGGCGCTGTGCTCCTGCCAGCTTTGTTTTCCGCACAACCAAGACTGACAGCCAGCACCAGCTCTCTCGCCTCTCCGGCCATCGCGACCGTAGGACAGGTTTCTTTCACCAGCAGTGGACAACTTGATCCGTCCAGTTCTAAGGGCTTCAACGATATCGTTACGGTCACGTTGCACAGCCTCTCCACGCCTGCCTCTGGACAGAGCTATTACGCCTGGCTCCTGCCAGATAAAGCCGATGACAATACCCAGCCGCTTTTGCTTGGCCGACTCGCGATTACCGGTGGAAAGGCGCAGATCAGCTATACCCACCCCGATCATGAAGATTTGCTCGCGCTGTATAGTCGTTTTGAGATAGCGGAGCAGCCGAGTAACGAGATACCAACGACTCCGCCGCTTAATCCGGAGGCTTTGCGTTACGATGGCTTTATCCCTGATACGCCGACTCCCGGCGATGAGCGTCAATACTCGTTGCTGGATCACCTGCGTCATTTACTGGCGAAAGACCCGACCCTCCAAGAAATAGGTTTGCCGGGAGGATTGGACATTTGGCTGTACAGGAACTCAGAAAAGATTTTGGAGTGGTCAAGTGCTGCCAGAGATAACTGGGCTGGGGGGCAGCAAACTGATCTCATACACCGCCATATGGTTCGTATCCTTGAATATCTGGATGGACTCGCCTACGTTTTTACCTCGGGTGATCTTCCAGCAGGATCACCACTGCTGGTCGATCCTGCAGCAGGCAGAATCGGCTTGTTGGAACTGAACCAAACGCAACCCTTGCCAGGCTATCTCACGCATGTGGATATCCATCTGCACGGGCTCGTCAACGCTCCGGGACATACCCAGGCCCAAAAAGACCTGGCAATCAAGCTCGATAATGCGCTCAAAACGGATACATCTCTTTTCCAAAAAATCCGTCAGGATGCGATGAAGCTGGTCAAAATGAATGCAACACAGCTGAGAAGCAATGACGCGCTCTCTCTCTTGAATGATATGGTCACGACCGCGAACCTCGCCTATACAGGCCAACTCGATCCAACAACTGGGGGCAATGTGAACGGCATTGCGTGGATACACAGTGAACTGCAAGGAATAGCGACCATGCCAGTCACGCTTCTACCCCAGAAAGGTCGTAATCCGATATTTTGAAAGGGAGTCGCCTTTCGTTTATGCCAGACTCCAAACAGTGACTGTTTTCCCAGAGGCCACTGCCACTTGCCTTCTGGTAGGAGACCAGGCGACTCCCATAACTGGATGATCAGAAGCTGCCTTTGCGATCAGTGTTGGTATGCCTCCCGGCGGAGAAGCCCACACCTCGAATGCTCCATCCTCTCCGCCTGTGGCGAGGAAATGCGAATCCGGGGACCAGGAGAGTGTCCGTACTGAAGAAGGATGCGCCTGAAATCGGAGTGGCATATCCGCACATACCTCGCCCTGAGCGGTGAACGTCGAGCGCTGACAGACCAATCCATTGTCCCACAGCCGAACTTGCCCATCCTCGCCTCCAACGGCCAGAAGGGTTCCTGCTGGGGCAAAAGCCACTGCGCGCATAGGGATCGGCGCATCCTGGTAGAAGCTATGCACTTCAGCCAGCGTGTCCACGCGCCAGACCCGAACAGCACCTCCTTGTGACGCTGAGGCGATAATGGAACCCTCCGGCTGGAAAGAGAGCGCGTCGATAGCCGCTGTATGGCGTGTGAAAACCGCCTGTGGATGGAACGCCTGAGTGTCCCAGACAACGGCTCGCTTGTCCTGTGACCCGGAGACCAGAGGCTGGCCTGTCGCTTGTGACCAGGCTAAGCTGCTCACTTGCCCTGTATGCGCGCTCCTGGCAGGCGCAAGCAGAGTACCAGTATACCCATCAAAAAAGCGCACACTGATACCTGATCCGCTAGCCAGGACCTTCCCTGAAGGCCCCCAGGCCAGAGCGGCGATCCCAGCGGGATGAGATATCCGCTGCTGCACTTGGCCGTCCGGCGTCCAGATCAAGAGCCAGCCATCGTCTGCTCCGCTCGCTAGGAGACTTCCATCTGGCGACCAGGCAATGGCGCGCACCGTTTGCTGATGGGCGGAAAACAGCAGCGATTGCTGGAGGCGCGTTGGCAGAGCTGGGGCGGATGGGGTGGGTGGTGTCATGACTCCAGAGGGAGAGCTTTTCCTGGTCGCGAAAGCGGTTGCTAGCCCCGCAAAGAGGCCGCTGACCGCACAGCCAGTCAGCGCGCAACTAGCGACAAAGGTTCTCCTGTTCATGATCGGGCGCGAGATACTGGGAGGTGATTTCATTCCAGACAGGCTGTTTCCTGTCGTAGAGAGACCAAGAGGCCGCGTGGGCGCATACGCTTCTTCTACCTCCAACACGAGACGTGTTTCAGGAAGGAGGCGTGCTTCAGAGAAACGCATGGTATTGGAAAGAGGTGGACCACCGGACAGAGGCCGGAGGGTATAGGCGAGTGGCCTACCCAAGCCATCTCGACGAGGAAAACCCAGGTGGTCCACCAGCGATGAAATGCAGTTCCCAACGATCTCTCGCCTGTCAACTATCACAGGAATGCAGGTGTTTTCTTTCCCCGGGCGTTTAATCAGCAATCGCAGCTTTGACATGGCAGCATCCTCGTTCTCGTGTGCTCAGGGTGGTTGAGGCAGATCTTCCAAAGAGCACTCATAGTATAGCCAAAGGCCAGGCTGAAAAACCTGATCACGAACGGGGAGGTCTGGAAGCAAACCTGGAAGAAATCCTGAATAAAGGGAAAATGGTATTGGATAGTCTCTAACAGCACACCCTGATCTGGCAGTTAGTGGTACCTGCAAATGCTCCATTTCCATGCTCCTTCTGCGCTTTGGTAGTTTACACCATAAACACTACCATGAGAAGATAACCGGGCATGTATCACCTTTTTGTACTACTGTATTCACATAGTTTTATAGCGAGAATGCTTTGTATGTTAAACAATATAATGCACCAGTCTCCATCTCCATTCCTGTGCTCATGCTGAGGACAAGCCATAGATCGATAAGTTCCTGCCTTTGGCTCGAGGGGTATGCTGAGTTTATTCTCGAAAGCTTTTTTCGAAACCGCTTGAGCAGAGTACGACTGCACAGGCTCAATTTCCGGTTGCATGATATTCCAACACTCTGTATAATGGAACTCGTCAGCACCATCATCCTATTTGATCCAGGTCTGCCCTGTGGTTGGGAAAAAGTATGAGTCGGCACTATTTCGAAAAATTTTCGGATGCTATGTTCATGTATGCTTTACAGAGGGATCAACTACTGTCTCGGCATGGCGCTCTTCTCCGCCTGTTGCATATATCCCGGCTTACCTGCTCGATTGAAAGGAGCTAAGGAGAATGTCTACGCCAGAGGAGACCCCACGTTGGCGGGCCAGCGGCTCCTATTTGCTCAGACTGGCCTCTAAAACCAGCTTACTGGAAGAGAGCCGCCAGTTTCTGCAGGCATATGGCCGGCTAAGGAGTATCGAAGCGGCGCGGCGAGAGCTTGTCAATGGAGGCTTGCCACAACGTTCGCGCGCGACCCGTGCAACCATTCTTGAGATCGTGCAGATACGCCTGACACGCTGGCATCCTCCTGCCTGGGTTCTGGATGACCTCGTTGCCTTTGCGCAAGATGGACACCAAGCTGAGTTACAGACAGCTTTGCTCCTGCATACTGCTCGTCAGGATAACCTGCTCTATGACATCATTCAACAGGTTGTTGTTCCTCGCTGGCGAGAAGGTGAACGTGAATTGATTCGCGCCGACATCCAGCGTTTCCTTGATGAGGCGCAGTCGGTTCATCCCGAGGTGGCCGGATGGAGCCACTCCACGCGAGAAAGGCTATCCAGCCACGCACTTGCAGCCATGCGTGACTTCGGCCTTCTCCATGGCAAGGCATCCAAGCATATTGCCGAGCCAATCGTTCCTTTTCCTGTTGTGCAGCACCTGATACGATTACTACGCGAAGAAGGCATCTCGGAGGAGAATCTAGCCCATCACCCTGACTGGCAACTCTGGCTCTGGGACGCCGCCCGCGCTCAGAAGGCCATCGACGCCGCTTTGCTTCAGGAGCGCACAGTATGAGCGATGAACTCCAGCAGCGGCTCGATGTGCTCATTCATCGCTTGCGGACCGCGTATGATGGAATCGGGCATAGCAGCGGACGGCCTTATGTCTACTTTGTCTATCCGCCAGAGCAGGAGCGAGCGATGCAGCGCCTGGCCGATGAACAATTACGGAGCGATACAAGGCTTACCTTTCACCACCTTGATCTCTTACCACTGACTATTCAAAGCCTTGCCGGACAGGAGGAGCGCCGCCAACAACTCCTCAACGATCCACTCAGGGTAGGAGGTGTGACCGAGGCGATGATGCGGCTCTGGGCGCGAGCCGTCAGCCGGAACATTACTGCCTGTCTGGAATTCCCTCAATCAGAGGGGAGGCGTCCCGTTATAGTGCTGCGAGGACTGGCTGCGCTTCATCCGTTGGGCAACCCGACCACGTTGATGGAGTTCCTGGCCGAACACGAACCACGCCATCCCGGCAATAACACGGTTGTCCCGATTGTGCTGCTGATACCGGGGACTCGTCCGCCGCAAACCAGCCGCCGCTATCTCTTTTTGGGGCAGGAACGTCTGCGTCTCGACTTTTACCGGGGAGAGGAAATGTGATGCTGATCAAGGACATCTTTGCCACGACCATTCAAGAACGTATCGAACCTGTCGTCAAGGTAGCCGACCGCACTCCTGCTGTTCTGCTCAACGAATTACAGAACCTGGTCCTTACTCCACAGTGGGAAAAATACCTTCATCGTATTCTCGAAGCGTATACCGATGCCTTTGATCGAACTGATGAACAGGGCATTGGTATCTGGATCAGCGGCTTTTTCGGCTCAGGAAAGTCGCTGATGATGAAGGTGCTGGGCATCCTGCTGGTAGGCGGCGAGCTTTTGGGCCAGGCTGTCCACCAGGTGTTTCTCAGCCGCCTGCCAGGCAACAGCCGGGAACGAGCCGACCTGGAGCATTTTCTGGCGATCTGCCAGCGCAGGCTTGCTACCTCGGTCATTGGCGGAAACCTCCACGCGCAATTATCGAGCGGCAATGACCCGCTGGCCCTCGTCGTCTTCAAGCTGTTTGCCAAGCAGCACGGGTATACCCACAACTGGCCGCTCGCCTGGGCTGTCGAATATCAACTTGATATCCGTGGCAAGAGCGAGGAGTTTCATCGCGTCGCCAGCGAATTGAGCGGCGAGGAGTGGAGCGAAGTCGCCAACGACCCCGATTTCTATAACGATGTTCTCTCTCAGGCCGCCGCCGTTGTACTGCCGGATCATTTCAGCGGGCCGGACGCCGTTGAACGGGCGGTCACGGCTGCTGTGCAGAGTGGCATCACCCCGGAGATGCTCATTGATCGGCTGCGACGCTGGTGTATCGCGCAAGATAGCGCCGGGCGACGGCATAAGCTGCTGCTGCAGTTGGATGAATTGGGGCAATGGATTGCCAGCGGCAATGCCAATGAGCGCATTATGCAGGTGCAGGCCCTGGTCGAAACGGCAGCCCAGGCCGGTGAAGGGCGTGTCTGGGTTGCGGTGACTGCGCACGGCGATGTCCAGGCGCTGCAACAAAATGTGCAGCAGGAGCAGTACGCCAAGATTAGCCAGCGCTTTGATCTCCAGTGTAAACTCAGCAACGAGGATATCAGCCAGGTGGTTGAAGAACGCCTCTTACGCAAGACACAGGCCGCGCGTATCGACCTGGGCCAGCGTTTCGCCGGGCGCAGCGGCGACATCACGGACCTGGGAAGTGTACAGCAGGCGCAGCGCATCTTCCCTTCTCCAGATGCGGAAAACTTCCCGCTCTTCTACCCCTATTTCTCCTGGACGGTCACGGCTATCCCCCATGTGGTCAAAGGCATTGCTCAGGCAACCGGGCGCGATGAGGCGCTCACCGGCTCAAATCGTACCATGATCGGCGTCGTCCAGGGTGGGATCATCGACACAGAGGGGCTGCTCACTAGCCCTGTGGGGCGTATCCTCTGCCTGGCTGATCTCTACGATCAGCTTGCGAGCGATGCACCGAGTGAGACCAGGACGGACCTCAACCGGGTGATTACGTCAGTGCCCGAGGCGACAACCTTTACCACCCAGGTTGCCCGCGCGCTGTACTTACTTGGTCAGGTCGCCTATATCCCATGCACACTTGAGAATGTCACCCGCGCCCTGGTCAACTCGCTTGATACCAGCCTGGCCTCACTCCGCCCGCAAGTCAGGGATGAACTGGAACGCCTCGTCATGGCAGGGTACGCCAAGCAGGTGGGAGAGGTCTATGTGTTCCTCAACACGCAGCAGCGCAGCTTCCAGGACAAGGTGCGTTCGCGCCAGGAAGAGCTATCGAACCAGACTTACGAATTATGCCAGAAGTTGCGCGAATATGAGGGGGAGGATGCGCTACGTTTTGACCAGGTGCCTCTCTCCGGTCGCGAAATACGACTGCGGCTCGAGTTGGATGGGCGTGTCATACGTAATCCCGCGATGCCGGTCACGGTCCACATTTACAGCCCCTTTCAACGCGCCCTTGATCCCGCGATTGCCGATGAGGCTTCCATGAAACAGCGCTCGCTGCAGGACCCCGATAACATCTTCTTTTGTCTCGCTGATACGAAGGGGCTGAGGCGAGCATTGGCGCTGGCGGTAGCAACTGAGGAAATTGCCAGCCAGGTGCGGGCCAGCCAGGCCAACACTACCGAGGCAGAAGTGGCGCAGCAGGCCCGGCAGGTTGATCTGCCAGGTTATAAGAACGAGGTGCGTCACCTGCTGGTACAGGCGGTGCGCGGGGGCGTCATCTTCTTTCGCGGCTCAAGCTACCAGTTGATTGATGGTGAGGGTGCTGGTCAGGCTGTGCGCAACACCCTCAGCCAGATACTACCCGACATTTACCCTCGTTTCTCCGAGGTCACGTACCGCATCACCAACGAGGAGACGGCGGTGAAGGCCGCGCTTAATGGGAATACCACCAATGCCGACTTGCGCAATCTGAACGTGTATAAAAGCGACGGCACGCTGAACGAAAGCCATCCCCTGCTCAGCACGCTTCGCGGCAGCCTGCCCCAGGTGAGCGACGATCAGGGAGCCATTCCCGCCGATCAACTGCGCAGCAAATTTGAGCGCCCGCCCTTTGGATGGGACGGCAACTGCATCAAGGTTGGCCTGGCGCTCTTGCTGCGCGCTTCGGCCTGCCGGTTGATCGTCAATGGACGATCCATTACTGATCCCAGTGCGCCAGAGGTATTGCAGTATCTCACACGCGAACAGAGCTTTAAAACGCTGCGCGTGCAGGGCATTCGTACTGACCTGGATTTGCCGCAGCTCCAAGCTATTCGGGGCTATATCGAGACGATTTTCGGCGTCAAACCCGCACTCGTTGCCGCGACCCTGAACAACGTGCTGGGAGAGCAACTGACAGACATAGCTAAACAGGCAGAGCAGATCAAAACCTGGGCCACGACTGCTCGCTGCCCGTTGCCGCTCGCGTTCGAATCGGGAAGCAGCCTGGTAAGCGAGTTACTGAACAGCGCGACCCCATCGGTGCGCCTGACGCATTTTCAAGAGCAGTGGGAGACCCTGCTGCGCTATACACAACTGCTTGAGGAGCTTACCGTCTTCCAGCGCGAACATGGAGCGGAGTTTCTTACGGCGCGAGACTTCTTCAGCAGTATGGTCAACGCCGATGCAAGTCTCACCGAACTGCGCCGGTTTATCACCGATTGGCGGGCAGTCACAAACGAGCGCAGTATCACCGATCCGGCCCGCTGGAACGAACTGATTCAGGCGTATCATGCGGCGCAGCAGGCTGTCACGAACCAGATTGCCGCGTGGACAGAGGAGGCGCGCAAAGACTATAGATCCATGCATAAAACATTAAGAGAGCGCGTGCTGGAGGCAGGCGTGCCCGACGAGCAGGTAGATGCTGAGGTCGCAGCGCTTGAGTCTGAGTTGCGAGGCATTGGAGAGCGTCTCGATCAATCCAATCCTGACTTCGCTGAGGCCCGCACCCTGGGTCTGATGGTTGGCACGGCCAAAATGAACCTGCAAAAGAAAGTTCGTGAGATGCGCCTGCGCTATCAACCGGAGACCCCTCCGCCAGCGCAGGAAATTCACCTGCGCTGGCAAGACGTACTTGGCCCCGCTCGTATTAGTTCGCAGGACGATCTGGAGCAGGTGCTGGAAAAGTTACGCACGCACGTCGCAGGCGAATTGGTGCAGCAGAAGATCGTGATTATTGAGTAAGCAGCGAGAAGAACTTCCAGGAAAGAAAAGCTAGAAAGGTACGGCCATGCTCAAACGCTATAAAGACCTCATGCGCACACTGGTGATTGAACTGCGCCATATCCTTGTCGGCACTATCGATTCTGACGGCGCTATCACACGCGGCGATCTCGACCGCGAGCTAGAGCGATTGGGCATTGCGCCAGATGGCAGCATCGCTCCATTCGACGCGCTTATCAACCCAACTCCCGGCGAGCGGCAGGCATACCGTGTTGCTGTCACGCAACTCGAAGCATGCGAGAAAGCGCAGCGGGCCGGCGTGCGCGTGGAGATCGTAGAGCGGGCCGCCTATTCCTGGATCAACCGTTTGCTCGCGCTGCGGGCGATGGAAACACGCGGATTGATCGAGGAGACGCTGCGCAATAACCCCGATTACGATGGCCTCCCCGAAGCACTCTTCATCCTGCGACAAACCGATCCTGGCCGGGCAGCTGGGCCGGATGGTGGCCGCCGGGCCGTCCTGGAGGAGGCCTGCGCCGCTCAGGCCACCGCGCTGCCTGGCCTCTTTGCCCCCAACGATCCCGCAACGGCACTGCGCCCCAGCGCGCCTGCCCTGATACGCTGTATGACGCTGGTGGGTGGCACGATGGCAGGCTTTACCCTTGCTGAGTCGGATGCCGCCTTCGCCGACCCGGATGCCATCGGCTGGGCCTACCAGTTCTACCAGGAAGAGGCAAAGGCAGAGATTTATGCCAAACTGGGCAGGGGAGGCAAAGTCGCGACGCGCTCGGAGATCGCTGCCGCGACCCAGCTTTTTACCGAGCCTTACATGGTCAAGTGGCTGCTCCAGAATAGCCTGGGCCGCAGCTATCACGAAATCTACCCGGATAGCGCGCTGCCCGCTGCCTGGGAATACTACGTTAAACCAGACCGGCTCGATACGTCCACAACCTTCACCCTTGCCAGCCTGACCGTGCTTGATCCCTGCATGGGCAGCGGCCACTTCTTGCGTGAAGCCTTCGATATGCTCGTTGCCATGTACCGCGAGCAGTTCCCTACCCTTTCTGCCACTGAGATAGCCGACCGCATCCTGAGCCGTCACCTCTACGGTATTGACATCGATCCACGCGCAGCCCAACTTTCCGCGCTGACGCTCTACCTGCGCGCGTGGGAACTGGTGCGCGACGAGCGGCGCAAAGAACGCAAGCCCGGACCCGGCACCTATACACCGCCCGTCATGAACCTGGCAACGACCCCTACCAGTCTCACTGAAGGCGCGTTGCAGCGTCACTTACGCCGCCATCCTCAAGATATGCCTATGAAACCATTGCTCGAAGGCATCTTCGCCGGACTTGAGCAGGCCGATATGCTTGGCAGCCTGCTGCGCCCGAAAGAATATCTCGATTCCGCCATTGCCGAACTGCAGCGCCCGCACACCATACGTCTCGACTTTGATCCCGCAGAGGCAGAACTGCGCCGCACCATCACAGAAATGGCCAACCGCGATCCAGCCGGACTGAGACAAATGTTATTGGAGAGAATTGCAGATACCTTCAAGGCCGAGGCAGGCAACACCGACGATGTGAGTGCAGCTCTCTTTGGGCGTGAGGCCGAGCGCGGCGTGCGCTTGCTGCAACTGCTTGACCGACAATATGCTGTAGTGGTGACGAATCCGCCATACATGGGCAGCAAGAATATGGAGACGCTGCTCAAGAGGTATGTTGAAAAATACTATCCAGCAGGCAAGCGCGATCTCTATGCTGCATTTATCCTGCGTTGTTTGGAGCTATGCCGCCCTGGTGGGCGAGTGGCAATGGTGACAATGCAAAGCTGGATGTTCCTGCGCAGTTTTGCAGAACTGCGCGCGATGCCGGAGGAGAAATTACGAGAGATTCGCAAGCCAGGAACATTTACCGGGCTACTGCGAGAAACAAGTGTTGAAGTGCTTGCACATCTGGGACCGAATGCTTTTGAGGAGATCGGCGGTGAGGTTGTGCAAAGCGCAATGTTTGCGTTTGCTAACCGTAGACCATCCAATGAACATGAGCTAGTAGCTTTTAGACTAGTTGGGTTGAAAAGCCCACGAGAAAAAGCTGAAATGTTGCAGGAAATGGAGTTAACGAGAACAAGCTACACTGTTTACCAAAGAAGTATAATGGCTCTGTTGGAAATGCCTATTATTTACTGGCTGCGACCGAACTTATTTGCCCTAATACGAAGGTCGTATCGTTTACGTGACTTGGCTGAAGTACGAGCAGGTCTGACAACGGGTGACACTAAAAGATTCCTTCGTTATTATTGGGAAGTAGCAGGACTCAGTAATTCATATAATCGATCATTTAACAAAGGTATCCGCTGGCCATTATGTGTCAAGGGGGGAGGATATTGTAAATGGATGGGTTTAGAGTTTTATTGTGTTGATTGGGAATATAACGGTAGCAGGGTTTCCTCTTTCCCATTCAGTTTTTTACGGTCTCCAGATTTATACTTTAAACCGGGATTAACATATACCTTATTGGCTCAAGGCAGCTTATCAGTTAGAGTTATGGACAAGGCGATTTTTGGAGATACAGGTAGTTCAATCTTTCCAAGAAATAGCATATCCCAAGTTGGAATCTTAGCGTTACTGGTCGCTCGTATTGTTTCCTACTTGCTAAGAGTGACCACACAAAATATGAAATTTCGCGAGGGGTATGTTGTCAACTTACCGCTGCCCTCAGATGCTAAATTGGTTCTGCTCACCTTTATTGGAAAGATTTGCATTGAGCTAAAAAAATTCCTAATTTCACAGCGTCTTACCGAATATAGATTTGAGGCTTTGTCCTCTGAGGCTATTTCGCTTGCGACACAAGCATTACTCCACACTTTTGAAGGTTTCAATGAGCAAGTAGTGAATGAGGCTTACATGCTAGATAAAGGAGATACAGCAGCAATCTTAGAAGAAACAGGCACTCCCGTAGGCTGGTACCCTCTCATTGCAGACCACGATATCCTGCCCCTCTTACCTGTTGCCCTTGATCTGCCGCCACTGCCACAAGAGCTATTTGACTATCTCGAAACCCATGAACGTATCCAACCCGATGAAAAAGAGTTAACCCGTATCAAAGCCGACCTGCGCACTCTTTATGAAGCAGGACCAGGAGCAAAGAGCATAGAGCAAGAAGAGACAGACGAGTCGACAGAAAACGACGAAGGCGAGAAAGAGATCGCATCAGGGGCACATATCCCTATCCCTACCGAAACCTTCCTTGAAGAACTGAGCGTCAAAATGCAGCTTCATCCTGTCAGTACCTACTGGCTGCTGGAAGAGTTACGAGCCGAAGGCGTGCGCTGCAAGCCGGAGGAGCAGCGATTGCTGGAAGATCGTTTGAGCGTACTGGTCTTGCGCCTGCTGGGCCATCGCTGGCCCAAACAATTAGAGGCAGGCGAGCCGGTTCCAGATTGGGCAGATCGGAATGGCATTCTTCTGCTGGTTCCGGGAACAGGCAAAGCAACGCTGGCAGAGCAGCTGCGCACGCGCTTGCGAGTCGAGGATGGCGAGCTGGGCGCACAACGGACAGAAACACTGCTGGCAGAACTCACCCATATGAGCCTGGAGGAGTGGCTGCGCAAACGCTTCTTCCCGCGCCACGTCTCGCAGTTCAAGTCTCGTCCGATTGCCTGGCATCTCGCAAGCACACCTGCCAATAATGGCAAGAAGAGACGCGGCAGTTCGCAGCGCGGCCCGGCATTCGAGTGTCTTCTGTACTACCATGCCTGCGCGGGTGATGCGCTGGCGCGCATTCGCACGCAGTATGTCGAGCCGCTGATGCGCGCCGAACGCCAGAAGACGGAAGATTCCTCTCTCTTTGCGGATGAAACTGCGTCTATGCTGGCGCATGACCGCATACGAGAGCTAGAAGCCTTTGTCGAGCAGCTTCGTCTCGTCGAGGAACAGGGGTTTGCCTGCCCTGAACTGGACAAATTCATTGCAGAGGAACCGTTGGATCGCTGGAGCGGCGACGGCTACTTGCCTCCGGCCAGCCGGGATGAACTACTGCGCAATGAGCAGGCTTGGCATGTCGATATCAACGACGGTGTGCGCGTCAATATCGCGCCGCTCCAGCTTGCCGGTGTCCTCGCCAGCGACGTTCTCAAAGTAGCCGACGCGAAGAAAGCGATAGCTGATCGCGCTCGCTGGCGGGCTGATGAGCGGCGCTGGGTGCGCGATGGCAAGCTTCCCCGCTGTGGCTGGATGGATGAAGCGGTGCCGGAAAGCCCGCGCTGGACAGAACGCGAGCCAGAGCGTGTGGCCGAGCAGATCAAGCTTGAGCAGAAACGCCTGGCGCTGGAACACAAACAGGCAGAAGAGGTCGAGCTATGACAACGCTGCAACAGCATATTTCCCGGCTCGTCCACAGCATCCTGGACCGCTATGCCGGTTCCTGGATGGTCTGGTGCGACCCTCGCGGTGATTGGTGGCCGTTGTTGCAGCGCGTGGCAGAAGAGGATGGGGCGCAGGGCTTTCCGCTGGTGTCGATCACCGAGCAAACGGCAGGAGAACCGGGCAGTCCGAGCAGCCGGCGAGCTTTGCAGGAGCGCATCGACGCGAAAGAGTCCTTTGTGCTGCACGTTCCCGCCCCGCCTGATAATCTGGGCTGGCTGTGGGCGCAGGCTTTGCTCGCGGAATGTATCTATGGGCGCACGCTGCGCGAGCAGTTGCTCGAGTGGGGCTGGCGACCGCAAAGCATCCGCACGGGCGATGACGAGGTTGCCGTCCTGGCCCGTCAATACCTGCGGGAAGACCCGGCGGAATGGGGTGGTGGTGGATTGCAGCCCAATCCCAACCTGCTGTTAGATGTGCTTGCCGGTGGATCATCTGGCTCCGATGATCGCATGGTGCTTGATCTGACGATTGAACAGGCAGGATTGCCCAAACTGGATGAACAGCATCTCTCGCGCTGGCGCACCTCTGCCCTGGCGCACCTACTGGTCACACAGGCGTATGAGGCAGCGCCAGAGGTCGTAGGCGAGGGTCACGATTACATGATCGCAGCAGACAGGCGGGCCTTCGCGCTCGATCTGCTCAACCGCTGGCTGGACAGCCGCAGTCTGAGCAAAGGTCTGCACGAGGCCATTCTCGAAGCCGATCACATTGCTGGGTTGGGTCATACAACAGAAGAGGCAACCATCCAGCACGGGCCTTTTCTCTCGCATGCCGCAGAACGCGCCCTTTTCGCGCGTACCTGCACCACCATGGCACAACAGGACGGGAGAGCATTGTTGGAGACGCTCGCCTCGCTGCGAGAAGAGCTGCTGCGTCATGCAAGAGGGTTCTGGGGCGATGAGAGCGATGTGGCACACGCACACGCACTGGCATGGGGAGAACTGGCCCGCCTCGCCAGGGCCGTTCAGATGTTGCTCGAGGCATCTCCGCTCAAAGCCTGGGCAAATCCCGGTGAGGCCATCACCTGGTACACACAAAAGGGCTGGCGTGTCGAGAAGGCAGGCGAAGAACTGCTGCGCAATCTGAACAGGCCAGCACCGGAGCTGCTGGCCCTGATTGCGCCGCTGCGCGCGGCGTACAGGGCGCGTTGGGAAGATTACATGATGCAATGGTCAGACGTCTGGACTGCCGCCGGATGTCCGGTACCGGCGCTTCACACCGCCGGGGAATGGATCGCCGGGCTGCTCAAAGAATCAGGGCGGGTCACGGCAATCATTATAGCAGATGCCTTGCGCTATGACCTGGGCGCGACGCTGGCAGAGCAGCTCAATGCAAGGGAGGGAGCAGAACGGGCAACCGTCCAGGCTGCCCGCACGGCGCTGCCGACGATTACCGCGCTGGGTATGGGGATGGCCCTGCCGCTCCCTGAAAAAGACCTGCAAGCTGATATCGTCGATGGCAAGTGGCAGCTTCGCCAGGTCGGGCATCCGGCCAACCTGAGCATAGCGGAACAGCGCCGCGAGTGGCTCAGGACGCAGGGAAAAGTGTCTGCCGATGCGCTGTTGTCGATGACCGATGTGCAGAACGGCGCGATACCGGAGCCGCGTGTGAAGCGCAGCCGTCTCGTGATTTTTGACGATCTCATCGATAAGCTGGGACACGATGAAGAGTTGGAGGCGCTGGGCAGCGAGCAGGTGCTGAAACGCTACCTGACGGCGATTGAACACCTGCGCGATACGGGCTGGCGGCGCGTGCTGGTAGTGACCGATCACGGCTTTATTCACTGGCCTGGCAGCGGTGAGCGCCATGCCTCGCCGCCTGTTCCCGACCCGGCCTATAGCTCCCGGCGGGCGCTGGCCTATCCCGAAACCGTCCGGCTGAGCGGGCCACAGGGCCTGGCTCCAGGCGGGAAATGGCGCATCGCCGTTCCCAGCGGAGCCGCCTGCTTTCGTGCCTACGGGGGCCTGGGCTATTTTCATGGTGGAGCGTCCTTGCAAGAATGGATTATTCCCTGCCTCAAAATAGAATGGCCGCAGGAGGCGAAGCCGGTTAACGTCGCCATCCAACCTGTTGAACAGATACTGAGCCTGCGGCCAAAGATCATCCTGGCGGTGGTGCGCGAGAGCATGTTCATTGAAGGCGCTCTTCCACGCCAGGTGGAGGTGCGGCTGCGCGATGCCCGCAAGAAAACGATCCTGTTCCGTTCAACTGCAAAGACCATTACACCGGATCAGGAAGAGGTGCCGGTCGTGTTAGAACCTGTTGAAGATGTCCAGGCAGAGCGAGGCACCGCGCTCACCATCGAAGTGCGCGACCTGCATACCGATAAGCTCATCAACACAGGCAGTACCACCTTGATGGTTCCGTTAGAGAATTGGTAAGAGGTGATACAATGGCGAGGAAGATACGATCAGGAGACACAGCCCTATGACCATAACCAGTGCGCCTTTCGTGCCAGATGAACTTGACCGCCTGCTCTTTGCCACCTTTCCCGGCCTGGTGATTCGCAAGGACCTGGCGCAGGAGATTCGCGGCACAAGTAAAGCGCCATCCTATGTGATCGAATTCATGCTGGGGAAGTATTGCGCCAATCTGTTTGACGACGCGGAGGTGCGTGAAGGGCTGCGCTTCGTGCAGGAAGAGGTGGCGAAGTATATTCCGCGCGGCGATGAAACCGAGAAGATCAAGGCCGATATTCGCGAACACTCGCCCCACCGTCTGATTGATATGGTGAAGGTCGAACTTGATCAGAGCCTGAAAGAAGGGGTCTATTGGGCGCATCTGATGACAGCGAACATTCGCCATGTCAATATCTCGCCGCAGATCATTGCTAAATACGAGCGTCTGCTGCTGGCCGGCGTCTGGAGCAGAATCGTTCTGCATTACGATGATGACATCCGCTATCGCGGCAAGACGTACCCGTTTGTGATCTCACGCCTGGACCCTATCCAGGTCAGCCACGTTGATCTGAATGAATATTGCGCCGGGCGCGAAAAGTTCACCCGCGATCAGTGGATCAATGTGCTCGTTCGCACTATGGGCTACGAGCCGACCCATCCCAAAATCACCCAGCGCATCAAGCTCCTCTATCTCGTGCGCATGATTCCCCTGGTCGAAAGCAATTACCATCTGATTGAACTGGGTCCGCGCCAGACGGGCAAGTCCTTCTGCTTCACCGAGTTCAGCCCCTACGGGACGCTGCTGGCCGGTGGCGCTGTGACCATTCCCAAGCTCTTCGTGAGCAACATGAATCCACCCCAACCCGGTTTGATCAAGCAGCGGGACGTGGTAGGCTTTGACGAAATCGCGGGCAGCAGCTTCAACGCCGACGACGATAAGAACCTGTACAAAAACTATATGGAAAGCGGCCAGATTAACCGGGGGACGGTCACAGTAGTTGGTGATGCGGGCTTTGTCTTCAACGGCAACATTGAATTTGACCCGCGCACCGGCATGCTGGCCGAGCACCTCTTCAAGCCACTTCCCCCCACGATCAGCGACGATACCGCCTTTCATGATCGCTGGGCGGCCTTCTTGCCCGGTTGGGAACTGCCAAAGCTGACCCCCGACATGCTCACGCCGCACGTCGGTTTCATCCTCGACTACACCAGCGAGATCTTCCACCGCGAACTGCGGCGCATCGGCAGCTATGGCACGCTTTGGGAACGCTGGTTCGAAGCTCCCCTCGGGCAATGGAGCGCCCGCGATATGCGCAGCATCAACCGCACCTTCTCCGGTCTCACCAAGCTGATTTTTCCCTCTGGCGTGATGGAGAAGGAGGATGCTCGCTTACTCTTGCGCCTTGCCATTGAACTCCGCTTGCGCGTGCTGGTGCAACTGCACACCATGAACGAGCGAGAGTTTCACGTGACGGAGCTTTCGTTCAGAGATCGGGAGACGGGAGAGATGGAGATGGTGAGCGTGGAGGTGTAAACTATGGTTGTTGTGTTGCCATGAAGATGTACCTGACTACGCAAACATGCAGAAGCGCCAGGTTTTCTACCCTTTCCTTGAAACCTTGCCGGTTTTTCTGGTTTTCTTCCCGGAAGATTTCTGAAATCCTTCCAGGTTACTTATCGGTCAGAACTTCTGATCAGTTACTTAAAAAAATCGTAGAGCTTGCAGCCCGAAGAGGCTAACTCTTGCTCTTAAGTAAGTATCAATTGTAGTCTATTTGATGACAATACTTCATGCTCTTCTCAGAGAGAAGGTCTCAAAGTAGTCAATCTACAGGCATTTGCCATCATTTTGATGACAATCCCCACCACCTTCCTGGTTTCCTTCCCGGTGTTTTTCCTGATGGGTTCACCTGGTCAACCCCTCTCGTCCCTATCAGCTCCAGGAGGGCTTTGGTACGATAAAGACAGGGAATGGATGACACGTAGGAGCGCCAATGAAAAGGAAGGAGACGCCATGTTGAAACAGCAAACCATCTCTTCATCGAAGCGCAAACGGCTTCTCAAAATGTATGGTCCTTGTCCAACAGGGTACACAACCGAAGATCTTGAACGCTTTCTGGACTTGCTCTACGGAATGTATAGCCATGTTTACACCCTCTCAGACCTGCGGCAGATGGTCGTGTGCGATCCGTTTGATCGCAGTGAGCAGCCTCGTCAATTGAAGTTGCTTGATCTAGCAGACTGGTTGGAGGCGCTGGTCTCGTGAGCCTCCCTCTTCTGATTTGATCAGCCCTCTGAGGAAAGCGTATGAGAAGGGAGTCCGAGGCACACAAGAGCCACCCAGGAGGTCCTCTGTGGGTGGCTCTTGTGTGCTGTTCATCGCTGTAGTGGCAGAATGAGCAAAAACCTTTCAGTTGCAAGCAAATGAGAGGGTTCTCACGTTGTGAAAAAGAGCTGATTCATTGTTTGCCGTGCGTTTTCATACTGGGCGTGTGAAACAGGCGGCCAATGATCGCCGTATGGAAGCACTCGCCTATCTATGCCCAGAATCTCTCCGACGATCTGTGGAGCGAGGCCTGCAAGCAGGAGCAGGCGGGTCGTCGTGTGCCGCAATTCATGGAAGCGAAGCGCCGGGAACTGTACCTGGCGCAAAAGATCTTGCAGAGGAGGCGTCAGGCGATCAGGGAAAAGTGCCATTCCATCCTCGGTGCAGATCACCAGATCACGTGGCTGCCATCTGTCATCCGCGCGCGCTCGTTCCTGAGACTTTCGGGCGGCATACTCCTGTAAACACGTGATCACTCCCTGCGGCAGGAGGATGACCCTGGGATGCTTCGCCAGCTGGAACGATGGCTGGACAAGCGAGCCCTGCGAGTAGTGCCAGGTTTGATGGACGCGCAGAGAGCCATCTTGCCAATTGATCGCATTCCACTGCAAGGCAAGCAGTTCGCCTGGGCGCAGACCCAGTCCCAGCCCCAGTATCAGAGGCACCTCAAAAGCGTGTCCTTTCCCAATCTTGATCAGAGTGCGAGCTTGCTCAAAAGTCATGAGACGCAGGGACGGTTTCTTTTCCTGTGGTGTTTTCATGTGTGCAACTTCCTTTCTTCCCTCTTTCATCATCAGGCATTTGATGAGTGCTCTGTAGCCCTGTTCCCTCGTAGGGAGCAGGGCCGGAAAGCGGCTCTCATGCCTTATGGGTTTTTCTTGCGCTGGTCCTTGGCTCGAAAGCCTCGGCGTCTGGTTTCTCGTGGGCCAGGCATTCTCTTGGCAATATGATCGCCGGGGCTGAATTTGCGTTTTTGCTCCTGCAGGATGGTATCGTTCATATGAATATAGTTGAGGACGGTTGAGAGATCCTCATGCCCCAGGAGCTCCTGGAGGCTGAAAGGATCATTGCTCTTGAGAAGGTAGTTCATGGCGAAGGTATGCCGCAGAATATGCGGACTAATCCGCTTACCCGTGATCCCTGCTCGCTCTCTTAATCGCTTGAAAAGCATCTCCATGCCATTTTTGGTGAGCGGCTGGCGGGTTTCTGAGAGGAAGAGGTGATCTTCTCCGGCGCTGCCCCACTCTGCCAATTCCTCTTCATCTGGCCGATGCTTGTCCAGATAATAAGAGAGGTTGCGTAGGCAGTTCTGGCCCAGGGCAATGCGGCGTTCTTTCGAGCCTTTGCCGAGCACGGTAATCACGCCTTTTTTGCGGTCCAAATCATCAACGCGCAGATTGATCAGTTCAGAGACGCGAATGCCGGTATCATAGAGCAACCAGAGGATGGCACGGTTGCGCACCGCCGCGCGCTCAGCGAGATAGCTGGTCTCATTGGGAGGAGCGCACGCGAGCAGGAGGCGCTCAAACTCTTCATCGGTGATGGTTTGAATCAAGGGCTTACCAACTTTGGGGAAGACGACACGATCAAAGGGATTTATATCAAGGGTGCCTCGAAACAGCAGCCAGTGAAAGAAAGCCCGCGCCGAGCGAGCATACGTTTGAATCGTGCGTTCGCTTCGCAACTTCCCACGCGCACCAGGAGTGCTACGCAGATGAGCAAACCAAGCACTCAGATCATCAGCCTCGACATCATCAATCTGTGTGATTTCCAGATCTTCGCTGAGAAATTGCTGCAATAATCCCAAAGCAGTTCGATGCCACTCTAGCGTCTTAGGACTGTGGTTGCCACCGGCATGATCTCCGATATAGGCCTCGATTAAGCTATCGAGCGTTCGCCGTTTGGCTTGTAGATCCTGGCGTGCCGTTTTCTTCTGTATTTGTTGAGTTGCCTGTTCTTGCTCTTCTTGAGCCTGTCGGATCTTCGTTTGTTTATCAAGCTTCGCCCGTTGAGCTTTTGCCCGATTTTCTGTGACTGACGATCCCTTTTTTTTATAGGTTCGTCTCCCCGATCCCTTTGAAACAGTAGTTCCATATGAGGTGTTCGCTGCCTTTAAAACCATGATTCCATGTCCTCCTTTTGTCAGCATCACCTTGAACCGCATAATGGGATCGAGATGATGCATAAGCACATACGTTACTCACCATTGAGTGTACCTATGTGCGGAGAGGATTTTCCTGAACAGGAAAGGAATCCAACCGGACGGCCTCCAGTCAGGGACCGGAAAGGAATCCGGGAGGCAGGTGTTTCCTCTTTAGCAAAGCAGGTGTTCTCGTATGGAGGAGGGCAGGTGTTTAGTGAAAAATGCTTGTGAACACTTTTTCCACGTTTGCTCATACTATCACGTATATATATGAAGAAGCCTGTAAAGCCTTTTCACAAGATTAATATGAGTTTTTGTGGAAACCTGCCTTCCAAGCAGGCTGTCGCGGGTTCGAGTCCCGTCTCCCGCTTTTCCATCCAGGCCGTCGCTCTCGATGCCCTTCTCAGGCCACTTCAGCAGAGGTGAGCAGCGAAGACATCGGGAAACGACGGTCGGGGAGCTCATCACAAAGCCTCCAACGAACACCTGCCCTCTTTTTTGGCAACCACCTGCCTCGGTATGTTCCGGCTGACAAAAGTGTTCCCTTACATGTCGGTCCGTGAACACCTGCCTTTCCCAGTCTGTAACCACCTGCCTTGAGGAGAAGGCGAACACCTGCTTCCTGGTTTCCTTCCAGGCGCGCATCTGGTGGCCTTCCGCCTGGCTCCCTCTCCCGTTCAGGAACATCCTGTGCGCGCACAGGTACACTGATTGCCGAGGATCACTGCATTCCTGCTTCTCGCATGCCCACATGGTGTTCTGGCATCCGAGAACCCCTCCGCACGGGAACCGTGATGCTCAGGAAAGGAGATACTGTTCTTATGGTTGTGAGACCATCCGCTCCTTCCGCCGCTGCGGCACTCACCGCAAAGCGGCCAGGAAGACGAAGCCAGAAGAAAGGCTCGCCTGCCACCGAAAACCGCGCCAGGGCACAGCG
>Ga0209061_1001389_pt1 | contig 40812 bp, 26 predicted proteins | sample Coa_R1_10_FD_187157 | JGI IMG/M metagenome (GOLD analysis project Ga0209061, IMG submission 187157) | Surface soil microbial communities from Centralia Pennsylvania, which are recovering from an underground coalmine fire - Coalmine... | ecosystem: Environmental > Terrestrial > Soil >... | reverse complement strand
CTTCCCACCGTGCTTGGAAATCCAGCCAAAAGCGCTGGATTTCCCCATTCCCACAGCGCCGGCGACGGCTGTCATATAGACACAACTTTCAAAATACTCCCCCGGCTTTCTCTACTCCGGCCAGCTAAAACGGCGCGGCCGGGGGCTGGGCTCTCCCCCCAGCCCAGCCCCCGCACGGCAAAACCTGGGGAATTTTAAAGCGTCAAAAACTGGGGAATTTTCAGTTGACAATCACAGCAGCATGTCCCGCTGTGGGGCATCCCGACTTGGTTTCACTACGCGCCCTGGCGAGTTGAGTGCCCGGAGCACGGCGTGGTGGTAGAGCACCTGCCCTGGAATCAGGGCAAACGCCGGCTGACGACGGCGATGATGGGTTTTCTGGCTCGCTGGGCGCGACGGCTGAGCTGGCGCGAGGCGGCGGAAGTCTTCCAGGTCAGTGGGGAGGCCGTCTATCGGTCGGTGGAATGGTTTGTTGCCTGGGGTCTGGCTCACCGCGAGTTGCACGGGGTGGAACCGATCGGCGTGGACGAAATACACTGGGGTCACGGGCTGCGTTCGAGCAACTTCCTGACCGTCCTATACCAGATTGACGCGCACCGCCGGCGGCTGCTGTTTGTGGGCAAGGGGCGGTCGAAGCGGGCGCTGCGGCAGGGACTGAAGACGCTCGGGCCGGGGGTTGTCCAGGGCCTGCACTACGTTTGCAGTGACATGTGGAAACCTTACCTGGAGGTCATCGCGGCACAGGCCGGACAAGCACAGCACGTCCTGGACCGTTTCCACATTACCCTGCATTTGAACCAGGCGGTGGACCAAGTGCCGCGGGCGGAGAGCGCGCGTCTGCGAGCCGCGAGCCAAGCGGCTGCACAGCAACTCAAGCACACGCGATGGACTCTGTTGCGCCGGGGCGGCCGAGTACGGGGGCGAGCCCGGCAGAAGCTCAACGCACTACTGGCCAGCAAGCTGCAAACCGCCCGGGCGTGGGAGCTGAAGGAGACCTTTGCTCATTTTTGGAAGTACCGATCGGTGACTTGGGCCGGGGCATTTCTCGATTCCTGGACCTGCCGGGCGATGCGGAGCCGCCTGGAGCCTATGAAGAAGGTCGCCCGGATGCTGCGCGCCCACGGAGCCACTCTTGCTGAATGGGTTCCGAGCCAAAGAGGAGGTCTCCAGCGGCGGCGTCGAGGGCCTCAACAACAAAATCCGAGTGGTGACCAGACGGTCGTACGGCTTTCGCACCTACAAGGTCATGGAAATCGCGCTCTATCACACACTTGGACGCCTCCCTGAGCCAGAATCAACCCATAGATATTGCTGAGCAGGCCTATTTTCTACCAGTTTTGGCCGGTTTTCTGCAACTCAAAACGTTGCCTGACGGAACTCAGCCTGCAACCCCGCACCACTGGCAGACAAACTCCAATTGCGCTTTTGCGGCCGCAATGACTGAATCGATCTCCACGTACTCATCAGCAGCATGCGTGTTGCCGCCACGCGGCCCCCACAGCACCGCCGGCATCTTTGCAGCCTGATGAAACACATACATGTCGCACGGGGCCTCGATTCCTTGGACAACCGGCTTTTCCTGAAGCGCATCCTGGACGCATTCTGTGAACTCAGTGACGAGCGGCTCGTTCAGCGAAATCGCTGAACCCGGCAGCCAGCGGATCGGAAACTCCACCTCCGGCTTCACCGGGAACAGTTCCGGCGCCGCCTTCACAATCCCCTCAAACCATTCATGAAATTCCCGCTCCACCTCCTCCTGCTTCTCTCCCGGCATCAATTGCCAATACATCTCGATCTGGCACGTCTCGGGAATCGTGATCGGTTCCCCCGTCCCCCACGGGCCGGTCGTCAGCTTCGTGATCGAAACGGGCACCGGGTCCACCAGGCCAGCATAGATTTCATGCACCGGCGCCGTCCTCTTCCGCTGCTCTGCAAATTCCTGCACCTTCAGCAGAAAATAACGAACAGCATCGATCACTCCTGTCGGGAATTTGCCCTCCTGCAAAATGCCTCCTGTCGAACTCAGCCGGATGTGCACCGTGCGCCCGCCGCGCTGTGCCGGACAGATCTTGAGAAAGGTCGGCTCCGTGATAATCGCCGCGTCGCCGTTATAACCTTTAATCCGCCCCGCAATCGTGCCGTTCACACCGCCGAATTCCTCATCGGAGACGGTCTCGATGATCAGATCACCCTGGAGTTCTATCCCAAGGTCCCGCAGCGCCTCCACCATGAACATATTCACCGCCACGCCCGCCTTCATGTCATTTGAGCCGCGGCCGTAAAGACGATTTCCTTGAACTTCCCCGCCGAACGGATCGCGCGTCCAGGGCTGCGTCCCCCGTGGCACCGTGTCAATGTGCCCGGAAAGCACCAGCGACCGCCCGCCGCCCCGCCCCTTGCGCCGCGCCCCGACATTGGGACGGTTGCTGTAATCGCGCCCGGGGAAATAGAGCGGATGATCCTTCAGCCCCTTTACCTCGCTCAGATAGTAAAGCTCTGTTTCCAGACCCTGCCGCCTCAGATACTCCGCGACATATTTCTGGCAAGCCTCCTCGTGACCCACCGGCGGCGAATTCTCCGACGGAATGCGAACCAGGTCACGGATAAGCCCTACCAAGCTGTCGCGGCGGCCTTCAACGCAGGAAGCAAGCTGCTTTCTGAGGCTGGGATCGAGATTCATTGGGTTGGTCCTTTCTCTTACAGGTGATTGATTCTGCCTGATGCGGTTACGGCAGGCAGGGTGGGCTTTTCACTTTAAGTTAATCATTCATTGGGAAGCAGTGGCACCCGCTGGCTGGCCGGTATCCTCCCAATCGAGCGATTTCGTCCTTACAGGCAGGCCGTGTACCCTGGCGTAATTGTTCCGGGCAGCCTGCACCCTGTCATACCATTTTCCCAGCGGCAGGATTATTTCACGGTAAACCAGATAACTCATATCCACTGTTCGCACTGGCAAATGGTCTTTCACGTCATCAACCTCATTCAGGTATTTCCGTCCGTTGGCTTCCGCTACGCGAGGCAGCCAACTCTTGTACCATGTGCCTACGGCATCCTGGAGCGCCCGGTTGCGTTGTACGCGAATCTCTTCCGTCAGATCAAGGGCGCGGTCCAGCGCAGCAACCGCCCGCGCGAATTCAACGTGCGCTGCTGCGTCCTGCGCGCCTTCGAGCGCATCGTTGATTTCATTCATCTCCTCGATCATTTCCAGGTTTTGCCGGTAGAGTTCCGCAATCGAAAGAAACACTTCAAGATTATATTTCCCAAATTGTACGGAACTCAGGTTTGCGTTGAGCAAATCCATCAACTCATCATTGGCCGGCATCGAATCCTCGGCCATCTTCACGCGCCGCGCGTTTTCTTTTCGCCAATCAAACCCGAGGCGGAGATATTCGCCCTGCGGCACCGGCGGCAGCGGCAGCGTCTGATCGTGCTCCGGGCGGCGTGGGTTGAAGATCGCGTAGGAGTTCCCAAAGAGCGGCTTTCGTGCCGTTGACGGCTCGCTGTCCCAACTGCTGTCCCAGAACTCCGCCTGCTCGCTCATTAACTGATAGATGCGCCCCATCTGCCGGGCACCCCGGCCGTAAAACAGCCGGTAGAAACTTTCCCTTGCCTCGGTAGGACTCGGCGAACCCAAATGCCATCCCCAGGCCGGACCCGTTGCGTAGCCGAGCCAGAAAGTTTCAGGGTGAAGACCTTCGTCGCCCCATCCGGCAACGATCACGCCGATGAGATCGGCATTCGCGCGCGAAGGGCCAAAGGAAATGAGCTGATACATTTCATCAAGTCGGTCACCGATGGGCACAGGATTGAAAAGCAATGTTTGAGGAAGCCGATAGTAGTTCGGAAAGAAAGGCTCGACGCCCTCTGTGGATGTGTAAACCATCTGCCGGATTCCGCGGGCTTTGAAAGCTGCGTTAAATTCCGGCCCGTAAACTTCGCCATTCACCAGATACGAAGGCAATGACGGAATGTCTCCCGGGACAAGCGGATACTCGCCCCAGAAGATTACAGTTCGCCCACGATCATGGAGATAGCCGGCAGCCTTGTCGAGGAATTGGGCTTCCACCTTGCCGACGCTTCCCAGCTTCTTCGCAAGTTCCGCCTCGTGGCACTGATTATTGTCGGCAAGGCCAACGTAGTAGGGCTCATCGGTCGAAAGCAGAAAATAATTCACGCCCCTGTTGGCGTCGAGCAGGTCCTGATACATGCCTTCCAGCAGCTTGTACGTCTCCGGGTTGGTCGTGCACATCTCATAGTTGCTGTCCGGAAATTCCCGCAGCCCCGCGTACTCCGGGTGTTTCAGAATGAAGGCCACGTGCGCAGGCCCGTCCAGATACGGAATCAACTGAACGTGGTACCTCAGCCCGTAGTCGGTCAGTTCCTGCAACTCCGCCGGCGCGAGCGCGTAGGGCTCCACTACCGCAGGCGCACTCTTGAATTCGAAGTGACCGTTCAGCTTGATCACAAATCCATTGATCTTGTAAAACGCCGCCCGCCGCAGCGCCTGCTTCAGCACTTCCAGCCGTTCGAGGTGATGATTGTCGTCCCAGTAGATGTTGCGCTGCTCGAGGTCCGGCCAGTCGGTGATGGTTGCTTCCGGCAGCCAGTGCTTCCCGTTCGTCTCCTTCACCAACTGCACCAGCGTCTCCACACCGTAAAACAACCCCGTCGGCGCGTTCGCCGTGATTTGAATCCCACTGCCCGAAAGTTGCAACCGATACGCCTGCTCCTCCAGCGCCGCCCTGTTCCTGTCCAACGTCTCACCCATAGCAACGGATCCACGCCTAATGATCAAAGTGATGGGCCTGCCCGGTCCGCGCATGCTCAGCATGATGCCGTCGCGGTTCTGCAAGTCTTCTTTCAGTGTCGTAATCGCCACATCGTCCGCCTTCACGCCCTCACCCGGTTCGAGGCGCCACCCGTCCCCAAATTCAAAATCCCCGCCTTTGAATTCGACCCTTTGAGGTTGTGGAATTACGGTGTAACCGCGGGCAAAAAGGGGAGACAATGTCTCTGCCTTCAAAGGCATGCACAACAGTGCCGAAATGCACAGGAGCACCAGCGGGATGTTCTTCAGGAAATCGCGCATTTTTCGAACTCCACTTGGCTTGCATTCACCATCGAAGAGTTTAGCGGCCGGGGCGAAGGTTCATTTCTGCGGCAGCGGAGCGTTGGCCGCCGCGCGACCCGAAACCTCAAGCTGCGCGGGCTTCAGCGTCCACGCCTGAAGCCTGGCAAGATCGAGAAGATGTTTTCCATCAAATCCGGGACGAAAGATCGGCCAAGCCCATACGCTTGCTGAATCCTTCGCAACGACCGTGCCGCATCCAGAGCGGCTGGACCCAAAGTGACGTCTGCCGGAGGCTGTCCGCCATCGAGAAGAGTTTCAGCCACACGCGCGAGCGCAACAAGATAGCTTGCGGGCGGATAGGGGTTTCCGCCAATCCAGACTACGGTTGGGACCCGCTGGCTTTTCTTCAGTGCCCCCGCGACATCCTCGACAGCCCATTCAAACTGGTACCACGGAACCTTCACTTCGCTTTTAAGCTCTGCCTCATTTGCATCCGCGCTCGGGCCCAGCGGCGTTCCCCGCAGTTCCACGAATGCATCCGGCTGATGGCTGATCACCCGGTCAACGTAATCGTTCAGAAGCCACAAAATCTCGCTGGCCGACAGCGCGTAGCTCCTGTAAACCTGGAATGAGACGTTCGGCTGCACGCTGTGCGCGATCTTAGCCAAGTCCTGCTTTGAAAACGCGCGCCGCTGCGCGTTGTCCGGATAGAGTTGCAGGGCTTCAGATGCGGTCACGAATTGCACAGGGAAGGTTTTCATATATCCGACAAACTGCTCGAAAAAAGAAAACGTGCGCGCTTGCTCCGCCGGAGTCTTCACGGGCGGCAGCTTCCACTCCGAGCGCGGCGGCTCTGCGCCGTGAGAGAAATTCACTGCGTCCCAGAACTCCTTGTGGATGAATTCGCAGGGATGGAAATAAATGCTGATCAGCCCTCCGCCGCTTTCACTCAGCGCTGTGTAAGCCTTTTTGAAATTGGCTTTGACTTCGTCAAGGTTCGTCCAGTCCTCATTCGGCCTCAGTTCGCCGATGTATTTCATATTGAAAATGTTGAGAATGCCGCCGTACCAGAACGGCCTGCCGTCAAGGCCAATCTGCTCGCCGTCATCGAGGTAAACGTGGATGCCCATCTTCCTCAGCGCAGGCTGCGCCTCCGGGCACCACGAACTTCCGGGCTGGCCGTAAGCCGTGGGCATCCTGCCGAAGATGCGCTCGATATCGTCAATGCCGGGCTGCTCGCGCCGGATGAATTCCTGAACACCGTCCTGCCAGCCGAGAGGCTCCTCATATTCAGCAGGACTTACGCGCCAGCTATGGTAATTCGAATGATAGCCGATCTCATGCTTCTCGAGCGCTGCAATCACGTCTTCGCGGTGCTGGCGCTCCAGCGTGCGCGCCTTCTCGCCCACGACTTTGAACGTCGCCCGAATCCCCTGAGAGGTCAGGAATTCCGCAATTCGCTTCGCGGAATCGTCGCTCTGCGGCAGGACGTAATCTTCAGTGTCAAACCACAGGATGATGTAAACCGGCCCGGGCCTGTGAACTTCCGGCGCATTCCGGGCCAGGGAAATCGCAGAGGAATTCGCCGCCTGCGCCACCCGCGCCGCTGTCGCAAAGGTGAAGAGAGCAACAGCGCATGCGCAGATCACAGCCCGGCAATAGAATTCTGCAACCGTCCGCTCAACCGGTTTTTTCTTCGTTCGCGTTGTGAATAACGACATACTCGAATCAGCCTTTTTGGTTTTTATGTGAAGAAGCAGGCCTGTTAATCTGGGCGCGCGCCGCGTTGAAGCTCAACCCGCGCCTGCCACAGTTCCGGGTCCAGCTCAAGGGCGCGGCGGAAAAAGTCCGCGGCCTGGTTGTTCTGCCGCCGATAATCTTCAACAAGGCCGGCAATGTAATAGCTGTAGGCCGACCGGCGGCCGTTTGGCGGCTCGCTCACAAGACCGTCGAGCATGCCTGAGGCTTCTTCCTTATGCCCCAGGCGATCGAGCGCCAGCGCTGCATAGAAACGCGCGGTGCCGCTTGCGCCACCTTCGGATTCGTTCTCCTCCGCGCGCATTTCGTCCACGGCCTGCTGCCACGCATCGCGTGCCGCAGCTTTTTCGCCCTGCGCATCGAGCGCGCGGCCCAGCCAGTAGAGAGCTTCTTCATCCTGCGGATGTTCCGGCTTCCCTACACCCAAATGAGGTGGATATTCCAGCGCCTCGCGGAAGGAAGCTTCCGCTGCTTTGTAGTCGCCCGCTGCGAACGCCTTGCGTCCTTTTTCAATATTGGCCAGCACAAACAACTGACGGATGATCTGGCCGCCTTCCCACGGTTTGAAGTTGTGTCCCTTGAGCGCATCGAGCGCCTGATCATAACGCTGCATCTCGACGTTCAGCAGGAGCCGACGCGCGCGAACAGTGTCGTGGTCAAGAACTTCCGCCGGAGCGCCGGCAAAGAGTTTTTCGCGCTCGCCGGTTCTGCCAAGTTGCGTGTAGATCTCATCCAGCGACACATAGAGGCGGAAATCGCGCGGCGCTTCCTGAATCGCCCTGGCGTAGTACTCGGCGGCCGCTGCGGGATTATTCTGCACTTTCCACGCGTATACGCCGAGATTGCGGTAGAGCACCGAATAGTGGAAGCCTTCACTCGCAGCCTGCTTCCAAAGATCAGCGGCTTCTGCGTAATGCGAGTGCGCGAACAGCAAGTTTCCCAGAAAGTATTTGGCGTGCGCATCAGAAGGATTATGCGCCAGCACATCGCGCAGCACGACTGCATCTTCCGGGCGGTTGGGAAACACCGCTTCGACATTCGCCTTCATAGCAGCAGCGGCGTCAGAGGCTCCACGCCGCTCGTTGCCTTCATCCCAGGCATTCGCGGCGAGGTAGTAATAGATCAGCGGAGAAACCTCCGATGCCCTAAGGTTTTTCAGTGACGATTGCAGGATGAAATCCGATGAAGCGAGGTCTCGAAGGCTGCGATACCAGGCACCGGCTTCCAGATAGCCCTGCGATCGGAAACCCACTACACTCTTGAAGATCTGCGCCCCATTCTGCGCTGCCGCGCTGTCGCCGGACGCTTCCGCGGCACGCCACCGCTCGGCGAGGGCATATGGCAGGATCGGCATCTTTTTCACCGCATCGGCGGCGGTTTCTGACGCTTCTTTCAGATGGCCTGCAAGCCGCAACGCCGCCGCCAGGTCGCTGAGCGCAACGCCGTTTTGCGGGTCGTAGCGCAAGGCCTGGCGCAGCAGTTCAGTGCCTTTCGCATATTGTTTCTGCGCGATGGCGATTTCCCCAAGTTCGATGAGGGCCGGAGCCTGCGTGCCTCCAAAACGCAGCGATTGCCAGAACGCGTCACGTGCAAGGCTGAACTTCCCCTCCCCTTCGTAAATCACTCCGGCCAGATATTCGACGCGCGGGTCCTTGGCATCACGTTCCCGCGCTCGCGCAAGCAACTCTTCCGCGTCGGCAAAGTCCGCAGCCAGGTACTGTTCCTCCGCCAGCTTCAGCAGCGCCGGAATGTACTCCGAATCCCGCTTGAGCACCTCCTGATAAATCCGGGCCGCTTCAAGCGGTCTTCCTTCCTTTTCTTCATTTACGCCGCGCAGAAAGAGCTCTTCGATTGACAATTCGCTGTCCGGCCTGCGATTGATCTTCTGCAATCCGGGTTTTACAGACTGATGCGGGTTGCCATCAATCGGGTCGCCCGCAAACCAGTGCAGCAGCGTCCTCCCCTCAGCGTCGCGGATAGTCACATCCAGTTGTTTTTTCGCGGCCGCAACATCCTGCACCGCAACCCCAAATTTCCTTGTCACAAGCGGCTCGAAAGATACCGGCCCGAAATTCTTTAGAAGGTTCCCCCCAAGTGCGATTTCGACTTTTGCATTATGGACCGCTTCAGCGGGACTTATTGCGAGTTCGACGGTTGAATCACCCGCCGATTCCGGATAGACGACGTTGATGGCCATCTGCGGCGTGCCTTCAACAAATCCGCCGCCAAGCCCCTGCACGGGATACCAGTATTCGGTCCAGGACTCGACTCTTTGTGGAGGCAGGAACTCCTGGCTCAATTGCGTTTCGAAATGCCCTGATTGAATTTCATTGTAAGGGCCGTCGTTATCGGTCAGGAGGTGCGTCCAGATCAATCCGTCACCGGCCACGCCCCATGTCCAGGTCTTTTTCCCCGGCACCTGATGATAATCGGCCACATGGATGACTCCGTTATCGACCTTGTGGTAGTACGCTCCGAAGAACGATCGGTGAACATCCACGCCAAACAATGAAGTTGGATGGTGAACATTCCGGTACCAACTGTAATCGACACCCTTCCAGACCGGGTACGTCCAGATCTCGGTATGTGAGTGGGGATTCACCAGGCGCATCGGATAGATGAACTGCATGTCTTCAGTCGCCGGGACCGCAGCGTTGGCCCACCACCAGTAGAGCTTTTCCAGCGGCGTGGAATTGAACAGCGTGACGTGCTGCTCCAGGCGTGCTACGGCGGGCCGCAAAGTCAAGGCAACTTCCCAGTGCATGTGGCTGACCTGGTCCATGTCACCCACAATCACGGTAGCGCTGCCGTCGGGATTCTCCTGCAATCGCGAATCCACCGGAGAGACCGTGTCCGTCGTGTGGCCGTTCGGGAAGTTAAACTCGATGCCGCCCGAGATCCACGCACCGCGCAGCCCCACCATCCCGTACTTGATCACGTTGTTACGGTAAAAAACCTCGCGTTTCGCCACTTTGTCATAAAGCGAGTAAACGCGACCGTCCATTTGCGGAAGGATTGTGACCCTCAAATATTCGTTTTCAAGGTAAATTGCCTGATACGTCAACGTCTCGCGCTTATCCGTCAGATCATCAAGCACCGTGTAGGGATAAATGTTGTGGCTGTTCACCAGCGGAAATGGAGGGTTCGGGTCCTCCGGCCCCAGCAGGTAAGTCGGAATGCTGATCGTCCCTTTCCACACCCGAACCTTTGCAGCCAGCGCCGAAGGCATCCACACAAAGCTGAGCGCCATGCTCAGCACAATAACAGATTTTCGAAGCACCATAGGAATCTCCAGCGAAGCAGCTTGACAAACTTTATCTTCCGCCGCGCGTTTTCAGGGCGCGCTCTGCTGGACCTGAATCATCCCGAGATCGTACCAGCCGTCCGGCTGGAGGCCCTCATTGGCGAGCTTAATCGCCGGCTGTTCGGTGCGCGGGTCAAGCAATCCTACCCGGAAATGATATTCGCCCGGTTTGAGTGACATTGGAACAAAGACCGTCCCTTCAGAGACAGCGTCACCCGGAAGCCATTTACGCACATCGGCCGGCGTCTTGATCACGGCCTCGCCATTCGATGAACGAAGATCGATCGCGAGAATGTAGGGCCGGTAAACGGGCGCGACGCCGGCGTTGAGGAACCAGAAATTCACCGGCATCATTTCGCCCGGCCGCACACTCCTGGGATATTCCAGCCGGCGAAGGATAAAGCGGTATCCCATCTTCTTCTCAAATTCCTCGAATTGCTTCTTCCACTGCGGCGGGATCGCGGAAGATTTGATGTTGACCGAACTCACGTGCCAGCGCAGCGCCTGGTCCAGAATGTAGTTCACATCGTATCCGTACTTGAGCCACGTACCCACGACTCCGCAGCTTTCGAGCGAAACCGGGCTGCGCATCCAGGCGTTCTGGATGCCCGTTTCCACAACCTGCTCAGGATAACGGTCGAGCATCAGTGATCGTCCCGACTCCTTTTCACCGCGCAGCATGCCCATGTCGCCCCAGCAGTCCAGCCGCCAGCCGGAGCCATGCGACACTCCATAGGCCAGGGCCTCGGCCTGATCGAAATTCATCAGCAGCGGCGTCCGCTTGAAGGCGTCGAGATAGATGTCGATCAGCGGCTTCTGGTATTTGAATGCCGGCATATAGTCACTCCAGCCCTCGCCCCAGTAACCGATGGATGAAATATCCACCATCTCGAGATACGGATTTCCGTCGTAGCGTTTGCCCGCCGCCGCGACCAGTTCTCCCCAGTATTTCAGATAGAGCGGATCGCTGAAGTCCGGCTGCCAGATGTTCCCGTCGCGGTCAGCAGGCTTGTTGGCGCGGCGCGCGCCGGAGTTGCGGTACCATTCGGGCAGCGGGTGGTTTTCATCATAGGGCATCATGCGGATGGCAAGTGTCTGATGGTGCGCACGTGCTTCTTTCAAGGCAAGATCGATGATGCTCCAGTTGAACCTGCCCTGCTGCGGCTCGAGCACATTCCAGAACCAGCGGCAGTAGGAGATCGAACTTTCCGGAAAATCCGGCTTCTCAGCCGCCGGCTGCAACACCGTTGTCGGCCCTTCCTCGGACCATCGCAGCCCCGGATTCAGCGCATCTCCGTTAAACCGCTGGAACGTCTGGATCCCCATGCCGGGATTGACCAGCACAGTGTCAATCTCTTTGGGCCGCACAACCACCATGTTGTTCTGAGCAGGCAATAAACTCGCGCAGATCATAAGCGCCGCGAGGGCGCCGGTCACACTCAAACGCATTTCCGTCTCCTCCAGCAGGTCTTCAGGAGCAGATTTCCAACCCGCTCCGTGCAATCGATTCGCTAAACCTTGATCTTCAGCAGCCGCGCCGCGTTCTCGTAGTAAACCTTGCGCAGGATCGAATCCGGCAGGCCGATTCCATAGATTTCCCATCGCCCCTGTGGAGGCTTCGGCGCCGGAGCGTAATCGAAATACTCGTCCTCAGTCTCAAAGAACCGGCAGTAGATTTCATAAAGCTTGTCGCCAAAAATCTGCTGAGGAGTTGAATTGCCGTAGGGGGGCGGTACGGCGTCCGTGCCGAACATGATCCGGTCCTGGTACTTATCAAAAAACCTGCGCGCAAAGCGCGGCTGGCGTCCCAACTCATTGATTCGCGCGGCAGTCTCAACGTGCACATTCGGCAGGCGGTCGAGAAGCTCCGCGACGGCCGCAAGATCGCCCGCCTGGCTGCCCACGTGAAGCGCGACAAACTGCGTGCGCGGATGTCGGGCGAAAACGCGGTTACGCGCCTCAAGCAGTTCCCGCTTGCTCGGATAATCCTTGCCGTAGAAAGACCAGTCCGGATGATTGTTCAACTCTTCATAGCGTTCATTGAATCGGTTGGTGGGAAGAAAAAAAGCGTCCGGATCGGCGGTATGGATCAGCACGGGCATCCCGAGACTCCCGCAGACTTCCCACATCGGGTCGAACCGGCGGTCGTCGATCTTGACCAGCGGTCCCGAAGTGATGTTTTCTCGAAGGTAAAGCCCCAGCGTCTTGAGGACTTTCAATCCCCGCGCTCCCGCCTTGTGCGCCTTCTCGATAGCGTCAGCCTGGAACTGTGGGTAGCCGGGCTCATTCGTGCGCGGATACCACGGCTCCGTGAAGACAATGAAACGGTCGGGGTAAGGCACGTGATATTTCTGCACCGTATCCACAAGCCCCTGGCCAAACCCTCCCGTCAGGTCCACCAGCGTGTGGATGTTTCTGCGGTCCATCACCGCCAGCACGTCCGCAGGTTCGGCAAGGTATTTCATCTTTTCGCTGATCGCCACGCCGTTCCGGTTCACTGCAGAAAATGAGAGGTGCGTGTGAACGTCGATCACCGGAAATTTCGCCCGCGTAATGTTCGTCACCGGGACTTTCAGCATGCTCTTGGGCTGAAATTCGCTCAGGTAGATTTCCCGCCGCTTGCCTTGAAGACGCCGCGAACCCTGTTGTTCCGCCGCGACCGTCTGCCTGGCGGAGGGACCGATAAGGGTTGCGCCCATCATTCCGAGCCATTGTCTTCGATCCATAGTGCCTGTGGCCTCTCTTTGGTGTAGAATTTCGCTTCAACAGTATTCTGAAGATTACTCTTGCCCAAGTCGCACGTCAACGAAGTAGTTAGAAAGTTTTCGAAACTCGCTTTGGCGGTATTCGGAACTCCGCACTGGATACATGCGGGGTCCGCCGCTGCATCCAGGAGATGATCCATGCCTCGCCAGAAGATTCTTTTGCTCGTTGCGCTGTTGCTTACGGGTTCTCTGCCCGCACTTACAGTTGCTAAAGCTCAATCCACGAGCGGTACCTTCCAGGCATGGGAAGTCAGCACAGGCATGCGGCTGACTCCTGCAAGCATACCGACGTCACGAAATTCCGTGGTCGACGCGGAAGCATTCCGCAACGAAATCATCTCCCTGCAATTTGCCGTACGGTCGTCGGAGTCGCTTAGTCCGTTTGAGGCGGCGTGCGAATCCACCGAAATCGCGGGCGGCAGCGCGCTTCCCTGCTCCTGGGTGCAGATTCGGTATCCCGGTTACGTTCCGGCCGAAGAGCGCGGCGAATTGATGGCAGACCCGCTGCTTCCAACTCCTCCATCCGAAATCAAGCCCAACTGGACGCAGGGCGTATGGCTCACGATTTCGGTCCCAAAAGACGCCTCCCCGGGCGATTACCATGGCGCGTTACGCGTCCGCGCCGGCAGCGAAAGCAAACGCTTCGAAATTTCTCTGCACGTGCTCGACTTCACACTGCCGGACATTACCAAGGGCAACTTCTATCTGAACATCTGGCAGGATCCCGCCGCCGTTGCACGCATGGCGAAAGTTCCACTATGGTCGCCCGAGCACTGGAAGCTGCTCGAGGCCTACACGCGCAATCTTGCCGAACACGGGCAGAAATCCATCACGACCAGCATCCTTTATGATCCCTGGCGCTCGCAGACCGGCTTTGTCTATCCCTCGATGGTCGAGTGGCGGTTCCCCGGAACTTACCAGACCGGACAGGCGTCAAAATTCCAGTTCGATTTTTCCGTCTTCGACCGCTATGTCGAGATGATGATGAAAGCGGGAATCGATAAGTCGATCCATTGTTTCTCCATGGTGGACGGCCCCGGGCGCACTTCCCTCTGCAACATCGGATACATCGACACGACCACAGGAAAATTGAAGGTGTGCCCCACAAACGTTGGCGATGCAGCCTATCGCGACGTCTGGGGAGCATTCCTTCCCGCCTTCGTTCGTCACCTCAAAGAACGCGGCTGGCTCGATCGGACCTACATCGGGTTCGACGAGAAGCCGCAGCCCATCGTACAGGGAATCCTCAGCGTGCTGAAGGCTGATGCTCCGGAATTAAAGGTGGCGCTGGCCGGAGGCAGTTCCAGCCAGCAATCCGGCACCGTCGGGGACCTGACGATTTATTACAGCGATCTGGCGCGCCCAGCCATTGTCCGCCGTCTGCTGGAAGAGCGGCAAAACGTCGGCCCCACAACTTTCTATACCGCCTGCGGGCCCGCCATGCCCAACACGTTCATATACTCGCCGCAATGGGAATCGCGCCTGCTGCCGTGGATTGCCTTCCGTGCCGGACTCGCCGGATATCTGCGGTGGGCGTATCAATCGTGGCCGGACGATCCCTGGAAGCAGCCTGCAAGCCGCTGGCATTCGGGCGACAGCTTCTTTGTTTATCCCGGAGAAGACGGCCCCATCGACAGCACGCGCTGGGAAATGCTGCGCCAGGGAATCGAAGATTACGAAGCGCTCGAGATGCTGAAGCAGCGGATCGCGCACCTGAAGCAGGACCCGGCCCGCGCCGCTGAAGCCGCTGATTTGGAACGACGGATGCGCCGGGCCGTCTTCGGCGCGACGGGCCTCGACAAATGCCAGGGCGTCCCCAGCCCCGGGCCTTCGCGGCGCGAAATCGATGCTCTACTTGCCGAATCTGAAGGGAGACAAAGCATGAGCTATGCGAGTAATGTCCGTATTGTTTCCAGGCGTGCGGCGGCGGATTTTGTTCCCAATGGAAATCTCGATAAAGACGTGTGGAAATCGGCGGAGTGGGTCCGCATGGACCACGACATGACGGGCCGGAAGCATTATCCACAATCGCAAACGGATGTTGCCACGGTGTGGACGCCGCAATACGTCTATTTCGCCTACCGCGCGAAATACACGGAACTGAACATCTTTGAGAACGCCGATCCGGCCGTCGAAAAATGGGAACTCTGGAACCGGGACGTCGTCGAGCTGTTTATCAATCCGCAGCCCGAGCGCGTGAACCATTACTACGAATTTGAAGTTGCGCCAAACAATCTATGGATCGACCTCGAAATCGACAAGAACCGGGTCCCCTTCAACGATGCCGAATGGGATTCCGGTTTCGACCACGCCACCCGCATCGATCCCGCACACCACATCTGGACATGCGAGATGCGAATTCCGGTGACCTCGATGGGAGTGAAAGAAATCATCGCCGGCTCCGAATGGCGATTGAATCTGTTCCGCGCCGACGGCCCCGGCAACGACAGCCAGCGACGGTTCCTCTCCTGGAGCAGCATCCCCGAAGGCGTTACCTTCCACGTGCCAACGCGGTTCGGGATTATCCAGTTTGTTCAGCAGTGACAGGGTCTTTCACGTTGTCGATGGATCCGTGAGACTCGTCGTCGCGGATGGGCCAGCGCATGGTACCCTGCGGCCCTTGCCTGTCATGCGGGCCTCACTGTCGTCCTGAACGAAGCGAAGGACCTCCCGAGTTCACACCGCATATGCTCCGCGGTTCACGAGGGGCAATCTTCACCAGCCTACGCCCAGCACACGTGCTGATGATCAACATCGAGGTGCCCGACCAGCCTTTTCGTCAGCGGCTCCGTTGAAGGCGCCATTTGCCGGCGGATGCGGTCCATCGCCTCTTCATCGAGCCTCCTGAAGTGGCGCACCAGTGCCGTGTTGTGATCGATGTCGGCCACTTTCGGCATGCCGATTACCCCTGTGGTCACCGGCAGGCTCAGCGAGTATCGCAGGAGTTCGTCGATGCTGGTCTTTCCCGGTCCTTCGCCGAGAAGGAATTCCTGCCCGGTAATCTTCATGGCGATAATGCCCAGGTTTTTCTTCCGCGCTGCGGGCAGGGCGGTGACTTCAAATTTGCCATTGCGGGCCGCGTTCAGCGCCATCTGCACGCAATCAAGCGGGTGGCGCTCAATTGCCTTGGCAAGGGTCGGACCGTCGGTGTGGCTGGTCATCCCGATGAAGCGCGCCATCTTCTGCTCTTTGGCCTCGAGCAGGCCTTTCAGCGCGCCGTCAGGTGCTTCAATTTTCGCCAGATCGTCTTCCAACCGAAGGCTGTGGATGTGCACAAGATCAACGTGGTCCATATCAAGGCGCTTCAGGCTGATTTCGAGATCACGAAGAAAGCCGTCGCGCGTGCGGTTTTCGATTTTGGTGGCCAGAAAAATTCCCTTCCGCCGCGCCTTGAGGACTTTCCCTATGCGCCGCTCGCTTTCGCCCTGCGGGCTTCCGTATGCGTGCGCTGTATCGACATAGGTGATTCCCAGGTCGAGCGCCCGGTTCAGCGCGGCGAGCGCTTCCTCTTCGTCTCTATACATGCCGAAGCGGCTGCCGCCGCCGAAAGCCAGGATTGAAACGCTTTCGCCGGTCTTCCCAAGCGCGCGGTGCGGCAGCGTCTCGGTTGTTGCCGCCTGCGACGTGCCATGAAGGCCCGTCAGGATTCCTACGCCTGCTGCGCCACCGATTGCAAGCTCTCCCAGGAACTTTCTGCGTGAAACATCCTTGCTCATAGCCTTCTCCTTTACCCGGAAAATCTGCCTTCAGGACTTGTGAAGGCCCGTGAGGTCATGCCACTGCCTGGTCTGTGTCCAATGACCGCAGTGTACCGCAACGCCGGTCGCAATTCGACAGGAAATTTTTTGCTGTAGTTGCGATGCGTCATCGTCACAGAACATTCCGGCGATCACGGATCGCCGCTACAGTCGTGCGCCGCGGTTCATGCGGCCTTGTCATAGTGCCGATCAAATAGACGTGGCTTGCAGTTGTCCGCTACATTAAGTGGTGGACCGCAGGAAGGATGGACAGCAGCACTCCGGCGGCTTGCGCCGTTCCTGATCGAAGAAAGATGGTGGGCGATAGAGGACTCGAACCTCTGACTTCTACCGTGTGAAGGTAGCACTCTACCGCTGAGTTAATCGCCCGTGGTTATCAAAATAACAGATTTCGCCATAGGGGTCTAGTGCCCCGGGCGGCATCGAAGAACCAGGGGACCTTCGCGGCATCGTGGACCAGACATCAGCCAACGCGGCATCAACTTCAGAATTGCTTACGCGTGTGCGCGATTCCGTCCAGAGCGTGATTCGCGGCAAGGATGATGTCGTCCAGCTTGCGCTGGTGGCGCTTTTCGCGCGCGGACATCTCCTGATCGAAGACGTTCCGGGCGTCGGGAAGACCACGTTAGCGCATTCGCTGGCGCGCTCATTCGACTGCTCATTTCAGCGGATTCAGTTTACGTCGGACATGCTGCCTTCTGATGTCATCGGCACCAGCATCTACAACCAGCAGACTGAAACCTTTGAATTTCGTCCCGGACCCATCTTTGCCAACATCATTCTCGCCGACGAGATCAACCGCACAACGCCCAGGACGCAGAGCGCGCTGCTCGAGGCCATGAATGAGTTTCAGGTGACGGTGGACAATCGCACCTATCCGCTGCCGCTGCCCTTCATGGTGGTGGCCACGCAGAACCCGGTTGAACATCACGGGACCTATCCTCTGCCCGAATCGCAGCTTGATCGCTTTCTGATGCGCCTGCGGATCGGTTACCCGCCCGTCGAAAGCGAAAAGGAAGTCCTGAAGAATTTCGCGCTGGACGACCCGCTGGCGAATCTGCGGCCCTGCATGACCGCCGGCGAAGTCGTGGAAGTGCAAAAGGCGGTGCGGCACGTCAAGGTTGCCGATGAACTGGTCCATTACCTGCTGGCCATCGTTGAGAAGACACGCAATCACCCCGATCTCGTTCTCGGCGTCAGTCCGCGCGGCTCGATGATGCTCTATCGCGCGGCGCAGGCGATGGCACTCCTCGAAGGCAGGAATTATTGCGTTCCTGACGACGTCAAGCGCCTGGTCCTGCCCGTGTTCGCCCACCGCACGATGGTCCGCTCAAACTATGCGTCCGCGATGAAGAGACCGGACCAGGCCGAAATGATTCTGCGCGAGGTTGTAGAAAGTGTGCCCGTGCCGCTCTAATCGGTTCGGCGGCGAACAAATCTAAGCAGGAGTCCGGATCACCTGCGTGCTGCAGAGGTCCTTTGCTCCGTTCAGAATGACATGCATTGGTCAGGACGACTTGAGGAAGCTCAGGAACGGGGTACGGTTCCCTTGGGTCGAGCGAGAGGCTTTACCCTTCCGCCCGAGGTACGGGCCGAATCGCCGCTTGAACTCGATTGCCATCGCTCTGCGAGTTTTTCCGCAGGAATGCCCGTTTTGGCAGAGACCAGTTCGAGCGAATCCACCTGATCAAGCCTCACCATTCGGGCCAGACGTTCCGTTTCACTTTTCGTATTCATGCATTCGAGATTAATACGCCGCCGGAGAACCTGTCAATCGACTCGATGAATGTTCCTTCAGCGGCAACCTGTGACCGGCGAACATTTTCCTGCAGCGGCGATCTGTGATCGCCGGACCGGCGAACTGAATCCGATCGCGAAGAAATCCTCGTGCTCAAGCGGCCGCAGCGTTTTGCCGTAGAATAAATATCCTGTGCGCTGATGTCCCCCTCCGCCCAATCCGTCCGTTCCATCCGCGGAATTGCGCCGGCTCTAAGACGTCTCTCCGCACGCATTGACTTCCCCGCGTGGCGGCGTTTTTTTCTGGCGCTGCTCGGGCTCTCGCTTGCGCTCTACCTCGCCCTTTACGCCACGGCGCTCAGCCAGTCCGGGCTTTACGTGCCGGCGGCGTCGGTTGCGGCACTTTCGCTCCTGCTGACGGCCTTTGTAGCGGTGCGTGTCGTACCCTATCTTGCCCGGCGCAGCGCGCTTGACCGCTGGCTGATGAAAGTCGAGTATGAGTTCACGCGCGAAGGCGTTGTTTATCTGGCCGCGATTGCAGTGATCGCCCTCGCCGCCCTGAACACGGGGAATAACCTGCTGTTCATCGTTCTCTCCTGCATGATCGCCGCCATTGCGGTCTCGGGCGTATGTTCAAGGATTGTCCTTCAGGGCCTCGAATTTGAACTGACTCTGCCGGAGCACGTCTTCGCCGGCCGGCCCATCGGTGCGCGGCTGCGGCTGAAGAATCGCAAGCGATGGTTCCCGACGTTTTCCGTGACAATTTCCGGTCGCGTTTCCGCCGCCCGCGGCGCAATCCCCGCAATCCTCTCACAGGAGGTATATCTTCCGTATCTTCCCCGCCGATCATCGGTCCGCGAGGAGGTCCGGCTTACGTTTCCGAGGCGCGGCAGATACTTGCAGGACACTCTGCGCATCAGCACGCGCTTCCCCTTCGGCCTCCTTCGCAAGACGCGAAGCATCACCTGCAGCCAGGAAGCGCTGGCGCTCCCCAACATTCAGCCGACTGGGAAATTCCTGAAGTTGCTGTCGTCCATCGGCGCCGAAACAGACAATGACCTCAAGGGCCGCAGCCACGACCTTTACGCCATCCGCGATTATCAGCAGAGTGATTCCGCCCGCCACATCGACTGGAAAGCCACTGCCAGGTCGCGGCAACTGAAGGTGCGGGAATTCACAAGCGAAGATGAGCGCCGCATACGGCTGGTGTTTGACTGCCGGGTCCCCGACGCTCGGCCTGCCACGCTCGACAAATTTGAAAAGGGCGTTGAATTATGCGCATGCCTTGCCTGGCACTTTTTCGAGACCGGCGCGGTGCTGGGCTTCACTGCAAACCGGATTGAAGTGCCGCCGTCTCCCGCCGGCCAGGTCATTTACCCCGTTCTGGAAGCGCTCGCACTGATCGAACCGATCATGAAGGATGATTCCGCATTCAAGCTCCCGATCTCAGACTTCATCCAGCCGCACACTTTTCAAATCATTCTGGCCTTTCAGCCGCCGGAACCCTTCCCCGCACGTTTGCAGCAATCATCTTTTTTTGTGCCTATGGAATCGCTTTAGCCGGCTGCGAACGAGGAAGACGTGAAGCCGGAGCCCGTCACGCCGCGGTCCACCCCACAGTTCACATAAGGCGCTGCCGGGCCAGCATGATGGCACCCAGCGCGCCGGCATCGTCACCCAGCCGGCCCGGCACGATCCGCACGCGGTCGCGGTCGGAGGGCCGCAGAAAATACTCATAGGCCGTCTCGCGGATCGGGCCAACGTAGGTTTCCTTGAGCCTCGCCGCAATCCCGCCGCCCACGACGATGCACTCCGGGTCAAGCAGATTCACGGCGTTTGAAGCGAGGATTCCCAGATGGAATTGTGCGCGTTCCATCACTTCGCGCATGACGGGATCATTCTTTTTCAGGGCCGCCGCGATAATGCTGCTGGTCATGCGCTCTTTGTTTTTCTTCTTCATGATTTTCAGCACGTGGCTCTTGCGGCCCGTCTTGATCGCCGCTCGCACGTCGCGCTCCATCGCCGTACGGCTGGCCAGCGCCTCCGCGCAGCCCCTGCGTCCGCAGCCGCAGAGCGGCCCGCCAACGGCTATCACGGTATGGCCGATTTCGCCTGCACCGCCTCGGCTGCCTTCATAGAGCTGACCATCGAGGATCAACGCGCCGCCAATCCCCGTGCCGACAAAAATCCCGACCACGTTCTTCGCGCCGCGCCCGGCGCCGAGCGCGTGCTCCCCCACCAGGCCGACGTTGACGTCGTTCTCGACGAAAACGGGAACGCGCAGCAACTGGCGAAGCTCCGACCGCAGCGGCACGCGCCTCCATCCGAGGTTCGGAGCTTCCTCCACAATACCGCGCGAGCGGTCGATCGGTCCCGGGGCGCCCACGCTTACTGCGCGGACGCTCGAGCGCTTTACACGGGCGTCCTCCAGCGCCGCCTCCACCACTGCCGCAATCCGATGGATCAGCCGGCCCGGCCCTCCGCTCTGGAGCGTGCGCACCTTGCGCGTCGCAAGGACCCTGTTGTCCTCGTCCGCCACAAGCACGCGCAGGCTCGTTCCTCCCAGGTCCACTCCGACGTAACACTCGCTCGTTTTCGTCATCGTCCCGCCTTCAAAACAGTTTCATGGGCCCTGCGCGGAAAGTGTACCGCACCTGCGGCCAACTGGAAACGCAATGTTCAGGAACCCCGGAATGGCCTCCCGCTTCGGATTACAGGCAGAGTCCCCAATTTCGCGCGGCCTGGTTGAAGGTCCCAGGAGACCGCGCCGAACGCTGTCAGAATAAGCCTGCGGCTGCGCCGCCAGGCTCGCTTCATGCAGATTTCGCTTGACAAGGAGTGGCTACTATGCTAGTCTTTTAGATCGCGGGTGAGAAGCCCTGCAAGGTTACGGCGAAGACCCGCACCGGAGGGGAGCCTGGAAACCATCCTACTCGCACCGCCGCCTGTTCTTGCCTTGCCGCCTCCGAAAAGCAGCAGCGGCTCGTGGCGAAGGACGGTAGCCTCGGCCGACGCAAGAAAAGGGGCTAATGGGACAAAAAACATCAATTTTGCAAAAACGAACCGGAGAAGTTATTGAAAACAAAGGATCGGCCCTTCAAAATGGGACAAAACGAACCGGAGAACGAACCGGAGAAGTGCTTTAGAATCAGCACATGTGGAAAAACGAACCGGAAAACGAATCCCTCTATCCTATTGAAAACAAATGACTGCAAAATTCACGTGCGACAAGAACTCTGGCCGAACATTCTGTCAAATGATCGTTTCCCCCGGCCGGTTCGGCGGCCTTCCCCCAACCGCTTCGAAAGGCCTCCGGCTTCGCTGCGGGGGTCTCTGGAATCCGGTCTATAATTGAATTTCGCGCGGGTCAGTCCGACCCCATCTCGTTCAGCGCGGTGACGCACTCATGCATATCCCCGACGGCTACCTCAGTCCGGCTACCTGTGCCGCTCTTTATGGCGGGGCCGCGCCCTTCTGGTACGCGGCGCTGCGCAAGTCGCGCAAGCTGCTGTTTACGCGCATGGTTCCGATGATTTCGGTGTTCGCCGCCTTCTCCTTCGTCATCATGATGTTCAACATTCCAATTCCGGGCGGCACCACGGCGCACGCGGTCGGCGTAGGAATCGCCAGCATCGTGCTTGGCCCCTGGGCTTCTATCCTGGCGCTTTCGACGGCGCTCTTCATCCAGGCGTTCTTTTTTGGCGACGGGGGCGTCACGACGCTCGGAGCGAACTGTTTCAACATGGCGATTGTCGGCTCGCTGGTCGCCTGGCTTGTTTACCGTGCCGTGGCGGGCCGGTCGGCAATCACTTCTTCGAGGCGCGTCGTGGCGGCGTCTCTTGCCGGCTATCTGGCCATCAACGGAGCGGCCTTGTGTGCCGCCATCGAACTGGGCCTCCAGCCGCATTTCTTCAAGAACGCCTCCGGTGCGCCGCTCTATGCTCCATATCCGCTCAGCATCGCCGTCCCGGCCATCATGATCGGGCATCTCACTTTCGTCGGGCTTGCGGAATTGGTGATTACGGGCGGCGTTGTAAGTTATTTGCAGCGGGCGAATCCGGCCCTGCTCCGGTTCACCGCACCGGGCGTTCCGATGCCACAGTCGAAAGCACAGCCGGCGGCAATGGAAAGCGCCTGGCGCGCCGCTAGGCCGCTCTGGACGGCTGTCGGCCTGCTGCTCGTGCTCGCACCGCTCGGTCTTCTGGCGGCGGGAAAGGCCTGGGGAGAATGGAGTGCTCGCGATTTTCAGGACCCGGCTGCGCGGCAGCAGATTGCGCGGGCTTCGGGAAACGTTGCTCCGCCGGCAGCGGTGCCGACCGGCCTGGCTCGGCTCTCGAGCATCTGGACCGCGCCGTTTCCTGATTACTCGCCGCCATTCGTACACGCACCGGCGTTCGGTTATATTCTCTCGGCCATGTTTGGCATTGGCGTCATTATTCTGGTTGCAGTTGCGGCGGGTTGGCTTGCGGCAAGGGCGCGACCGGCACCCCGCACGTCCGCTCGCACGGAGGAGACCTGAGCGATGCCGCGCGACACGAGAAAAGGCGGACGAGGCTTTCTTGAGCGCACCACAGCAGGCTTTGTGGATGCCATGGAGCATGCCTTCTACGCGGAACAACCAGCCCGCGCTGACGGCCTGTTGCAGCACATGGACGCACGCGTCAAGCTGGTGGGCATTCTGGCATTGATCGTGTCCGCCGCAGCCGCGCAACGGCTTTCCGTAATTGCTGCCCTCTTCGTGGTTACTGTTGCGCTGGCGGCGCTTTCACGAGTGCCCTTCAGCCTGTTGCTGAAAAGAGTGTGGATCGCCGTACTGCTGTTTACGGGTGTGATCGCTTTTCCCGCTCCGTTTGTGACTCCGGGGGAAGTTGTCTTTCAGCTTCCCGGCTTTGGATGGAAAGTGACAGCGCAAGGCCTCGTGAGTGCGGGCTATCTTGTGCTGCGCGTGGAGACGGCAGCCACATTATGCGTGCTGCTGGTGCTGACAACACCGTGGAACCACGTGCTCAAAGCGCTGCGCGTGCTGCGGGTGCCGGCCGTGCTGGTGACGGTGCTGGGCATGACTTACCGCTATCTGTTCCTCCTGCTCCAGAACGCGCACGACATGTTCGAATCCCGCCGCAGCCGCATGGTGGGCGAACTGAACGGCCGCGAGCGGCGCAAGCTGGCGGCAGCAAGCGCCGGCGTGCTGCTGTCGAAGACTTTTGACCTCAGTTCTGATGTTTATCTGGCGATGCAATCGCGCGGCTATCGAGGTGAGGTCCCGCTCCTGGACGATTTCCGCGCTCGAAGTCTTGACTGGGCAATGCTGGCGGGATTCGCCGCCGTCTCCGTCGCGGCATTGTGGTGGGGAAGATGAACAACTCGAACGGCGCAGGGCCGGTCCCGGTTTTCGAAGTCTGTGGCGTCACGTACCGCTACCGTGATGTGACAGCGCTCGACCACCTTGACCTGACGGTGAATGCAGGTCGCCGCGCAGTGCTGCTTGGCGCAAACGGCTCCGGCAAGTCAACGCTGCTGCGGATCCTGAACGGACTCGCCTTCGCCGATGAAGGAACGGTTCGCTTCTGCGGCAAGCTGCTCACCGAAGACGCTTTTGAAAACGACGGGTTCGGAATGGAATTCCGCCGCCGCGTTGGGCTTGTGTTTCAGAATCCGGACGTCCAGCTTTTTTCACCTACCGTTTTTGATGAGGTTGCATTTGGGCCGCTCCAGCTCCGCCTGCGCGTGGATGAGGTACGACGCAGAGTTTCTGAGACGCTCGAGATGATGGAAATCACGCACCTGAAAGACCGCTCGCCGCACCATCTTTCCATGGGCGAAAAAAAGAGGGTGGCGCTTGCGTCGGTACTCGTGCTCGATCCTGAAATTCTGCTGCTCGATGAGCCGACCTCGGCACTTGACCCGAAGAGCGCCAGCCGCATGATTGATTTTCTGGTGCGGGCAAGAGGCGGCGCAAAAACCATCGTCACAACAACGCACGATCTCGACATCGTCGAGGATGTAGCTGACGACTGTTTTGTTTTCCACGAAGGGCGCATCGTGGCCGAAGGTCCGCCCGCGCAAATCCTGGGCGATACGGCCCTGCTGAAAAGCACCGGTCTGCTCCACTCGCACCTGCACGTGCACAAATCAGGCGAAGTGCACGCCCATTCCCATTTGCACAGGCATGAGCATTGAGGGGCGGGCGATCAAATTGGCGAGCGCCGTCCAGACGAGCGGCTGTGTATCGGTATGGGCGTTCTGCGAACGGTATGGATCGGTGGTGAAGTTTACTTTGCGGGAACTTCGGAGGTCCTTCTCTCTGCTGAGGATGACACCATGAACAGAGCTTTGAATGGGATGCCGGGGCATGGGAAATTCCGGCAGGAGCCGCTATTCCTTGAACTTCAGGCTGCGCGTGTCTTCCTCGCGGCCGGTGCGTTCGGTCAGGGTGCGATAAAGCTCCGGACGGCGGGCTTTCAGGAATGCCTGGCCGACGCTCGGAGCAACGAGCGCGCCATCAAGGTCCGCGATCACCATATCGTCGCCCGGTTTCGAAGTCTCAGCCAGGATGCGGCCGTTCGGATCAATGATCATCGCATTGCCCGTGCGAATCTCGTCGTCATCAATGCCTACGCCGTTGCTGAAGATCAGAAAAATGCCGTTGTCGTGCGCGCGGCTGGGAAGCCATCGCATCAGCCAGCCACGGCCTTTTGGGCCGAGGAACTCGCGCTCGATGGCTTCGGGGTTCTGCGCGCGCTCGTCCCACAGGCGGCGGTCGATCAGTCCCATCAGGTGCGGATTATGAGTGCGGCAGCCGCCCGTCTGATGCGGAGCAAGAAGGACTTCGGCCCCGGCAAGCGCGGTGATGCGCACGTTTTCGACCAGGTTGTTGTCATAACAGGTAAGGACGCCCGCCCGGAACCCGTGCGGCGTATCAAAAACGGTGTACTCACTGCCGCTCGAAATGTGTTCGCTGACAAACGCGTGGAGCTTGCGGTGTCGCCGCGCCGACCCGTCGGGCATCGCCACGACATACGTGTTGTACATCGGGCCGCCGTCGGCAATTTCAATCAACCCGGCGCCGATCGTCATTCTGTATTCTTTCGCGAGTCCCATCAATGCCTGCGACGACGGGCCGTCGAAGACCGGCTCGGCAAGCCGGACGAGTTCCTCTCGGGAAAGATGGCGCAGAAACCAGTACCCGGTGATGCAGCACTCGGGAAACGCGATCAGGTCCACGCGCTCGCGAGCTGCACGCATGACAAAATCGCGGACCTTGGAGAGGTTCGCAGCCTTGTCGCCGGCGGCGTGTTCAAACTGGACGGCAGCGGCACGGATTTTCCACATGGAACGCAATCCTTTGATGTGAACTTTTGAAGCAGTGAAGATGCAGTCCCTGATTATATCGCAGAGGGAGCATGCCGAAGATTACCGGGAAAAACCTGCTGCAACAGTGTTCATGCAGTGTAAGGGGGCTTTACGCCGCAATTCTGAACCATCGGAGATAAACTCACCGCCGTAATTCCGCAGTTCATTGACTGGCATTGTTTTGAAATGGCAAGATTACGTCATGACAAAATCCCGGGAAGTCCGCCGCCCATGGCCAATCAACTGACCAGGCGCGACCTGCTGAAGGCAGGCGCGGGGCTTTGCCTTCCCCTGATGGCCGGCCGCCTGGGCTTTGCGGCACAGGCCGCACCGGCGGTCGATCCGATCCAATTCCGCAATGTTGCCGCCGCAGGCGGCGTGAATTTTGCGGTTGAAAATCATCCCACACCTGAAAAACACCTGATTGAAACCATGACGGGCGGCATTGCGGTGTTCGATTACAACAACGACGGCTGGCCCGACATCTTTTTCGCCAACGGCGCGTCGCTTCCGTCGATGAACAAGGATGATCCGAAGTACTTCAACCGTCTATACCGCAACGAGGGCGGAATGAAGTTTACCGACGTGACAAAGCAGGCGGGCCTTGAAGGCGCAGGCTACTCCATGGGCGCGGCCGCAGCAGATTATGACAATGACGGCCATGTGGACCTCTTCGTCGCCGGTGTCTTCCACAATATCCTCTACCGCAACCGCGGCGACGGTACTTTTGAAGACGTCACCCAGCACGCCGGCATCAAGAGCGACAAGTGGGCCGTGGGCGGCGGCTGGTTTGATTATGACAACGACGGCTGGCTCGACCTGTTCGTGGTGAATTACTCGATATTCTCGCTCGAGCATAACCGCTTCTGCGGTGACCGCGCACGCAATCTGCGCACTTATTGCCATCCGAAATATTTCGAGGGGCTGACCTGCACGCTCTATCGCAACCGGCGCGACGGCACGTTTGAGGATGTCACCGTGCAGGCCGGCTTCGGCAAGCACGTCGGGCGCGGCATGGCCGTCGGGTTCGCCGATTACGACAACGACGGCTTCATGGACATCTATGTCACCAACGACAATATGCCCAACTATCTCTATCACAACCTGGGCAACGGGACTTTCGAAGAAGTGGGGCTTTTCGCCGGCGCGGCGCTGCTCAACAACGGCGAACCGGTTTCGAATATGGGCGTCGATTTCCGCGATTACAACAATGACGGGCTGCCGGACATTTTTGTCACCGACCTTTCAAACGAAACTTTTCCGCTCTTCCGCAATATGGGCAAGGGCATGTTTGAGGACGCCACCTACAGCAGCGGCATGAGCGTGCTGTCCGCGCCGCGAAGCGGATGGGGCCTCGGACTTTTTGATTTCAACAATGACGGCTTCAAGGACCTGTTCACGGCGAATTCCCACGTGGACAACAATGTCGAGCTTTTCGAAGCCACAACGTACAAGCAGCCGAACAGCATCTTCGCAAATCTCGGAAACGGCAAGTTCGCCGACGTCTCTCGCGAAGCGGGCACGGATTTCCAGGTCCCGCAGGCGCACCGTGGCGCGGCCTTTGCAGATCTCAACCGCGACGGGAAGATCGACGTGGTGACATCATCGCTTGAAGGGCCGGCGGAAATCTGGGAGAACGTCAGCCCTGTTGAAAATAACTGGCTGATTCTGAACCTGGTCGGGCGCAAGAGCAACCGGGACGGCATCGGGGCGCGCGTGCGCATCGGCAGCCAGTACAACCACATGACCAGCGCCGTAGGCTATGCTTCATCCAGCCACTTCGGCGTTCACTTCGGCCTCGGCAAAACCGCCGTGGTCGATGAAATTGAAATCCGCTGGCCCAGCGGCATCGTCCAGTGGCTGAAGGGAGTGAAGGCCAATCAATTCCTGAAAGTGGAAGAACCGCAGCAATAAGGTATGGACACTGATGCCCACCTCTATCCTGGGCCGGGCGCCGTGATTCGGACCTGCTCCTGGAGCGTCTGCTGCTCGGCCTGCTGAGCACTGTGGATTTTCTGATACTGCTCCAGCATGTCGCGAGCAAGTTCCATCTGGCCGCTTGCCTGATACGCGCGCGCAAGCTGGTAGTGGATGCTGCCATCATGATCAATGGGCAGCGCCGCCTTGAGGTGCGGGATCGCCCGCTTTGACTCGCCCATGGCCAGATATGCCTGCGCCAGCGCGCTGTGCGCGGGCAACGAACCCGGCTCCATCTGAAGAGAAAGCTCCAGATAATGCGCGGCATCTTTGGGCTGCTTCAAGCTCAGAAGAGTAAAGCCGTAGAGGTAATTCAATTCCGCGGACTTTGGCTGTTTCTCGACGAGGCCCTGCAACAACTCGCGCGCCTCCGTGAAATTCTGGACTTGAAAGAGTGCGAGGACAAGCTGCTTGCCGATGTCAATATTGTGGCCGGAAAGTTCGTAGGCCTTCCGCCATTCTTCAACGGCGGCCGGGAACTGTCGCTCGTTCGCGTTGATTGTCGCCAGCAGTTCATGCAATTGCGGCGAAGGCGGAAGCTGGCCCAGGTGCGCCAGAGCATCAACCGCCAGCTTCTGATATGCCTTCGTCTTCCAGTAGTAGATCTCCGGAGTTTTTCCCTGGAGACCAGCCAGTTGCTGGTAATGGCCATCGCGAAAGGCGCACTCGTACTTTTCAATCGCGCAGTTCGGTTTTCCCATCTGCTCTTCGCGCCGCTGTTCGGTCCTCGCCCAATCGGCGTGACCGGACTTCTCATAGACGGCCGCCAGCGCTGCATGGATCCCCCGCAGCTTTGGGTCCTTGGCGAGCGCCTGTCGGTAGAGGTAGAAGGCGCTGCTCAATTCCATTGCCTTGGCCCGCGAGTCGGCCACAAGCGCCAGCCAGTATGCCGAGGCAGGAGCGACCCTCTGCAAATCATCGAAGCTCTGCTGCGAGAGGGCCTGATAGCAAAGGCCGAGCCGATACCACACTTCCGGATTACCCGGATCAAGGTGAGCTAGTTTCTCGAATTGTGCCGCCGCTTCACGAAACCGCTTGAGGGCGAACAATGCTTCTGCAAGGTTTCCCTGCGCGGTTGAGTCCGAAGGGTCGGCCCGGACCGCGACTTCAAGCGGAGCGATCGCTTTCGCCGGCTCGCCGAGACTCAGATACGCATAGCCCAGATAAAGATTCGCCGGAACGCTGCGCGGGTCCAGCTTCAGCGCTTTTCCCAACTCGATGACAGCTTCCTGCTCGTGGCCGGCCATGTGGTACGCTACACCGAGGTTGGTTATCAGGCCCGCGTTGCCGGGAACCGCCGCCACCAGCGAGCGGTAAATTGGAATTGCCTCTTCGTATTTGCCGGAAGCCATCAGATCGCGGGCGCGGTTGGATTCTTCAATGAGCTTTGAGGATTGGCCGTGCAGCAACGGGCACACGAGCACAACCCAGATAAAATAGACCGGGATGCGGCATGTGCTTCTCAATCTTTCTCCTCCCTAGATTCTTAGCACGCAGGGCAAGTGGAAGGCAACGCGAAAGGGGGTTGACGCATGAAACCCATCGGGGTACGTAACAACTGCCTGACGAAGGCCAGAATGTCATGTTGAGCGAAGCGAAGCACGTCTGTACTCTATGGAAAACAAATGCCGGGGTTCTTCGCTGCGCCCGTTCCATACGGTACGGGGCCGCGCGCAGGATGAGGGATGCAGAACCTGCTTTTCGACAACCTCTTCGAGCCGGGAAGCCGGAAAAAAGAACGGGTGGAGATTTCGCAATCTCCACCCGCCACGGTTGGTACATCAGGTTGAACCTGGGCCGCTCAGAGACGGTGCACAGGCCGTCCCTGACGAGACCTTAGAAGTCCACTTCCGCTCCGAGCTGGAAGATCCTCGGTCCAAACGAACTCGTGATCTGCCCAAGACTGCCGCCGCAGACGCCGACGGTTGTAATTGAGCAAAACGCGCTCGGGTTGTACCAGTGCGGAGTGTTGGTTAAGTTCAGAGTTTCAGCCCGGACCTTCAAGCCAAATCGTTCAGTGATTTTGAAGTTCCGGAAGAGGCTGAAATCGAGTTGTGCGAATCCAGGTCCTCGCAGCCAGGAGAGGCCGCGGCCTGCATTACCAATCCGCACGTTTTCCACTGGAACAAGGGCCGTGGTGTTGAACCAAAGTTGTCCAGGTCCTGTTCCCTTGATCATGTCGAGCGTTCCAGAATAGTCGGGAACCTGACCGGTCCACGGAGTGTTCAGGAAGCTGCTGGTCTGGCTCGGGTAGAGAGGAGAACCCGAGATGCCTGTCAGGACGCCGTTCACCTGCCAGCCTCCAAGGACTGCCCTGGCAGCCTTGTCGGTGTTGGCCCACTTCTGGCCGGCCCCGAAAGGCAGGTTGTAGATGAACGCCATGGACAGCACGTGCGTGTGGTCAAAGCTCAGAGTATGACGGTTCAACCCCTGGCAGCCTTGTGGCAGCAGAGAGTTGGCGGGGCAGTTGAAGTACAGGCCGTTTTCCCATCCTTCGTCGTCCATATAGCCGATCACCTTTGAGTACGTGTAGGCACCCTGAAGGAACAGGCCTTTGGTCGCCTGGCGGTTCAACGAAACCTGCAGCGAGTTGTAATGAGAATCGAGATAGCCATTGAAGAGATACGTGTCCGCCGTGCGGCCAAACGCTGCGCGCAGAGGCTGGCCGAGAGTGCCCGATCCGAGCGGAGCAGCCTGAACCTGGCGGCCGTTGAACTGGTGGGCCAGGTGATTGCCAACGTAGCCCACGTTCAACAAAACGTCGCCCGGCAGTTTCCGCTCAACCGTGAAATTCCAGAACTGCACGTAGCCGCGCTTGAATTCGCCCGGCGCGAGCGTACCAATCGTTACGTTACCGGGAGGCGTAAGGACTCCCGACGAAAATCCTGTCGGGGCCTGAATCACCGGAACACCCTCGAACAAACCTGTTGATGTTGCGGGCGAACCGGGAATATTGTTTGCTGCATTGTTTGCCGCATTGAAGGTCGCGTACGGGAGGTACTGAGTGACCGCGCTGCTGACCCCTGAAATGGAAACGAAGTTGTTTGCACCGATCGTGTATGGCCAGAAGCCGCGGAGAGGACGCTCCAGAGGCAGCGTGTCATACGTGATTCCGTACGCAGTGCGCACAACTGTCTTATCGTTGAGCTGGTAGGCGATTCCCAATCGCGGAGCAAACAGCTTCTTGCTGCTGGTGACTCCCAGCGGGGTGTTGTTCAAGTGCGTATCGTGGTTCCCCAGTCCACCAAGAAACAACTGGTTCGTGGCGGCGTCGTAGACTTCGAACTTGCTGGCGCCGTCGCGAGTAATCAGCGGGAAATACTCCCAGCGGAGTCCGGCATCAACGGTGAGTTTGGAAGTGATCCGGTAAGTGTCCCCGATGTAGAGGGCTTCCTGCCAGTCCTTGTTCGTGGCCTTGATAAACTGCTGTCCGTTTTGGACGTCGTTCGCCAATCCGAGATCAAAAGCGGCCACGCTGTTCCAGGGCGCGGGATTGAAGCCGAGCTTGTTTCCATTAGCATCGTACACCGTCGCCGCGCTCCCGTCGCCGTTCAGGTCCAGGAACGTGTTGTACTGGCCGGTAGCAACATAGCCACGCGGGCAGCAGACGATTTCCGGCTGCCAGTGGTTCATGTGGTTGTGGGCCGCGTCGAATCCAAACACAATCGTGTGCTTGTTCTTGATTAACGTCGCGTTTTCATCGAGCGTCAACTGCCAATCGTTCCGCCACACGGGTTCCCACGATTGACTGGTTCCGAGCGTCGTCCAACCGCTCATCGCAATTCCAGGCATACCGCTATACCGCGGGTCGTTGGTTGGGGTGTTGCTACCCACGAGACCAAGCACCGTCTGGCCGTAATTCTTTCCGAAGTCAGCCGTCTGGTTGTGCTCGCCCATACGAGTGAAGCCAAGATGGCCGGTGAGCACCATGTTCGACTTTGCCGTCCAGGTGTGGCCAATGGTCACGGTCTGGGCCGTATCATCGGTAACGCCGGTACCGCTGCCCTGCCCGGCGACGCCGTAATCGTTAGCATCATTCAGCCGCGCTTTCTGGAGCGTGTACTTTCCCCAGAGGGTCTGGCGATCGCTGATGTTGTAGTCAACCTTGCCGGTGTAAATGTTCCGATTCCAGGCCTGGTTGCGCAGACGGACATCGTTGTACGAAGTATTCTCTGTGAACGGCTGCCCGAATGTTGAATTGGGAGTATAGCCGGTCATGAGTTGCCAGAAATTGGATGAACCCTGATAGATCCGATTGGAAGGGATAATGTTGTTTGTGAAAGCACAACGACCTGCCCCTGTATTCGGGTCGCCGGTGGTCGGGTCAAAAATCATTCCTTCACGCAACTGAGTAGTACCGCCATCGGTTGTGCAAACATTGATGGGTTGCGTGTGCGCAGCGTCTGCAAAGAGCGGCGCACCAAGGTAAGATGAAAAATCTCCACCCCGCATGTCCGTGGGCGGAATCAGGTGCTGGCTCGCCGCGTTCTGGCGCTGGAAAAACCCATCCCAGTTGCCGAAGAAGAACACCTTGTTCTTTACGATCGGCCCGCCTACTGCCGCGCCGTCGTTGTTCTGGATGTTCTTGGGAGCTTTGCCGCTGGGAGTGTGCACAAGCGCATTCTGTGCGTCAAGTGCCGCGTCGGTGTGATAACCATAGAGTTGGCCATGGAGTTGGTTTGTTCCTGACTTGGTGATCACGTCCGTGGCCGCGCCGGCCGTCAGACCCTTTTGAACATTGAAGTTCGATGTCTGCACGTTGACTTCCTGCACCGTCGCCGCCGGAGGCACAATCACCATGTGGTCGGGGAGCCACAGGAACACATCTGTGGCGCCATCCACGCGCGAGGTGTTGATGTGCTGCGGCAACCCGTTCGTATTGATGGCAAGGGAGCGGTCCGGTGTGTCAGCGAGAGAATTCGGATAGTTGCTCTGAATAGCCGAGAGAGAAACCACCCCGGGCGTCAGCAATTCAATGCTTTGGAAATTGTGGTAAACGTTCAGCGGCAGGTTCTGCACCGCGTAGTTGCTGATCGTGGTGTGAACATCCGCTTTTTGCGTCTGCAAGACGGCGGCAGAACCGGAAACTGTAACTTCCTGAGTCACGGCGCCCACCGCAAGTTGGACGTTCTGCTGGTTCACGGAACCGACAGTAATCCGGATGCCGGTCTGCTTGACCGGCTTGAATCCCTGGGCGGTTACGGTGAGTGTGTATGTTCCCGCAGGAAGGTCGATGATGGTGTAATCACCCGCCGCTCCCGCGGTAGTGCTGCGAGTCAGCCCCGTATTGTCGTTCACGATTGTGATTGCCGCTCCCGGCACAACCGCGCCGGATTGATCAGTTACCGTTCCTGCGACGGAGCCGTAGAGGACCTGCGCATTCAGCCGCTGAGTAAAACCGAGACCGATAACGGCGATTGCGATGAGCCATATTGCGAATCGAGATACAGCCCGAAATCGCATGTAGTGCACCTCCCTAAAATTGAGCATTTGTGACCTGAGAGGATCCCAAGAAGACGCATGGGCTGGCCTCATTGACTACCGAATAGGCCTGACCCCAGTTAGCAGTGAAACTTTAAGGTGTGACCCTATAACTACCCAACGGGCAGCAATCTAAACACATTAGCGAAAGGTTGTCAACCCTTTTTGTTGGTTTTCGTAATGTGTCGAAGCAAAAAGGGTCACCTGTTGAAGGAGGCAAGAGCAACTTGCAAATGAGAGGGCTATAGAGGGTTCAGCCTGCCTCTGCTCAGTGAACGGCTTGTCAACCGCATCCTCTTCACTGCACCGCCCGCGCAGGGATTTGAGACCAATAAACGCCACAGAACACTCACCCGTCTGTCGCCCTTTCGGCGCAGACAGCACCTGTAGGCCCTTGAGAACAAAAGCGGAAATAATGCGCGGAGAACGCGCAGGGACGTGGCAGGCTCCTCCCTCGGGGACGAACCGACCTCTGGCCCAGATAGATTTACCCTTAGGAGACCATCCGGCCCGAACGCTTCACGTCTGAATGAGCAGGCGGTCAATGCGACCGCTGAGGTCGCGCAGGTAAGCTTCGTCGCCGGTCTTGAGTTCGCAGATCACAGAACCTGAATAACCGGTGGCAATGAGAGCCTGACGGACCGCAGGCCACATCACCTCGCCATCGCCCAGGTCCACCCATTCAAAACAACTGTGGTCAACCTTAAAATCTTTCAGGTGCACTTTGACGATGCGCTTGCCCAGAGTGTGGATCCAATCCTGCGGATAGCCGTAGAGCACGACGTTGCCCACATCAAACCATGCCTTCACCCAGGGGCTGCGGAACTCATCGATGTATCGCGCCATCTCGAGTGGACTCAGCAGGAACTTGTTCCAGACCTCTTCAATCGCGATCACCACCTTCAACTCGGCGGCCAGCGGGATCAGTTCCCGAATCTGCTTCTGGGAGCGCACCCACGCCTCATGATAACTGGTTTGCGGATTGACGACCGCCGGCACCAGCAGCACGGCGTCCGAACCCCACAGTTTCGCGTTGTGCAGCGATGTCCTCATTCCGTCCATGCTTTTCTGCACGACTGCGGGGTCCGACGACGACAGAGGATATTTCCAGTGTGCCATGTTCATGACAGAATCTATCCGGACGCCGGCCGCATCGGCCGCCTTCTTCAGTTCCTCGGCCTCGCGTTGGTCCGGCGTCGTCGGCGCCTGCACAACCTTGAAGCCCGTGTCGCGCGCCAGCTTGAAGCGGTCTGCCACGCTCAGATTTTCCGGCAACATGCTGTACACGAGGCCCTTGTCCAGCGAAAGCTTGCCGCCGCCCTGAGCTGATGGCATCGCCAATCCGGCGGGCAAGCTTCCAAGCGCCGCCGCCCCTGCAACGGTCATCTTCAGAAAATCGCGCCGTGATGTTTCGTTGCTCATCTGTATTTCCTTTCCTGCATCGGCTCATGCAAACTGGCTGAGGTCAATCTCATCGTCCCACTGCTCGCCGGACGTGGCGACCTGCTCGTAGGTGACGACTTCGCCAGTGTATGCCGCCTGGCGCGCCATCATGCAACTCAGGGCCGATTCCACTCCCTGCTCAGCCTGATTGTGGAATTGTTTGTTGAGAATGCTGTTTACAAAGGACATCTTTTTCTCCGGGTCCGCCTGGTCAAGATTGCCGTGGAAAACCCCGGCTGCGGAGAACTCGCCGCCCCCAGCCTGCGATGCGGCCTCGCCATATTTCCAGGCATTCTCCCCGTAGATAGCGACCGGCCCGTTGTAGTGCGCTTCGGAAACACCTTTGGTGCCGAAGAATGTCCATCCCACATCCCACCAGCCCTTGTTGAACTGTGTGGACCCGAATGTCATGCTGACGCCGTTGGGGTAATGGAACACCACGCTGTAATTTGTGTAGCAGTCCCCCTGGTCCGGCCTGTACTTGTTGCTTCCCGATGCGGATGCCTTCACGGGGTGCGCCTGCATGATCCAGTTGCACACGTCAATCACGTGGATGTTCTGTTCGACGATAATATCGCCGGAAAGAATCCGGTAATGGACCCAGTTACGGATCCTTCTCTCGTCCTCCGAGGCGTTCGGCCACTTCGGGCGGTCAATATATCCCGAGAAATAGTGACCCGTCGCGGACACAATATCGCCCAGCGCGCCCTCGTGGATGCGCTTCACCTGCTCGACGTAAGGCGGCGCATTGCGAAGCTGAAACCCGACTTCGAGGCTTAAACGGCCCTGCGCGCGTCGACCTGAATCAAGCACCGAAACACACCCCTGCGGATCCACCGCCACGGGCTTCTCGCAATAGACGTGTTTGCCCGCCGTAACTGCCTCGGCGAGATGCTGCGGGTGGAAGTAAGGCGGCGTAGTAATCACAACGACGTCCACTTCCTTCGAATGACAGATCTCCTGATAGGCGTTCGGGCCGCGGAACATCAGCGAGCGTTCGATCGCTGGAATGCCCTTCGCCTGCTGGAATTTGTCAAAATGCGCCTTTGCTTTATCAAGTTGGTCCTGAAAAAGGTCAGCCAGCGCCACCAGCCGCGCCTTGCCCGTTTCGATTAAATATTCGGCGTCCGCAGTTCCACGCCCGCCGCAGCCAAGCAGCCCGACACGCAGCGCGGAATTCGCCGCCGTCCCGCGTACGAGTTGCGGCGCCACAATCATGAATCCCGCCGCCGCAGCCGTACCCATAAATTCCCTTCGCCCAATTTTCTTTGTGGAATCCTCGTTCACGATGTTTCCCTCCTCTGCATATATGTCATCTGTCGAGGCTCGCAGCGCCTGCCTTCTATACGCGAATCGCGCTGGCAAGCCGACCCTGCGCATTGCCCTGACGCGGGTCGTTCCGCTACGACTCAATCAACTTCTTCAAATAGTCTCTCTCCTTCTTCACATCCTTCAATTGCTGCGGGCCGGAAATCTCACGCTCAATCGTAATCGGCCCCTGATAATTCAATTCCTTCAGCTTCGCAATGATTTTGGGAAAATCAACTTTCCCGTGAGGAATCGCCACTTCCCTGCCCAGATCGCGAGGATTGGTTGGGTATAACCCGTCCTTGGCATGCGTGTTTTTCACGTAAGGCCCAAGAATATCCAGCGCGTCTAGAGGGTTCGCTTTTCCGTAGAGGATCAGGTTCGCTGTATCGAGGTTCACACCCTGGTTGTCCAGGCCGATATCTTTCATCGCCCGCAACAGCGTAATCGGAGTTTCCGTTCCCGTTTCGTACAGAAAATCCTGGCCGTTCTGCTTGCAGTAACTGACGACGTCTTTCAGCGCTTCCACGGATTCCCAGTAAAGCTCAGTGTTGGGGTCCTCGGGAATGAACCCGGCGTGAATGCGAATGGCCGGGACATTCAGTTTCTTGACCTGATCTGAAAACTTTTTCAGCTTCTCGATTCTCTGCCCCCGGTAGGTTCGCGGGATCAGACCCAGTGTTAAAGGTCCGTCATAAAAATTGTAGATGTAGGGCCCGGGTCCGTCCGTTCCCATCGCCGTGACTACAATTTTGTATTTGTCCAGCGCAGCTTGAAGACGCTCGATCGTTTCGTCATCCATGAGGTCGCAATCGATCTGGCAAGTATGCATCTCAAGACTGTGCACTTTCGCCATCGCCGCCTCGGGGTCTTTCCCGATTCCTGTAATAATCCCGAGCGCGAATGGCTCGTAGCCGCGCGGTGGCGCAGGCACCGGGGCAGGCGAGGCAAAAGCACCGCCGGCCGGCACAGCTCCGGCAGCTGCGAAGGCCTTCTCTGTTCCGCTGAATCCGGCAGCAGTCAGGGCCGCTGCCGTTGATAACTTCAGGAAATCTCTCCGATTGTTCTTCATCTCCTCACCCTTTGTTGTTGAAGTCACCGTTCTTTCGAGCGGTGTCGGATCCTTGCGAAACATTCCGCCTGGCTAGGGAAGCGTCTGGATTTCAATGTCCTTGAAGCGGATCTGGAATCCATGCTCGCCGGTATGGATTTGGAGGCCGATATGACCGTCAGTATATTTCGCGGGCGTATATGTGTAATCGACAATCTGGACACCGTTCAGGTGCGTGACGATGTGATTGCCTTCCACTCGCACTTCCATGCTGTTCCATTGGCCGACGGGCTTAATTGCTTTTTCACCCGCCTCGGTCGGCAGGGCTACCCAGCCGCGACCGCCGCTCTCATAGATTCCTCCCGTGTGTCGCGCGGGATCGATCTCTGCCTGCAATCCGACAATGTCCGGCCCCCATTTGGGGTTCTCACCTGTAATGCGCGAATGGAAGAACAGGCCGCTGTTGCCTTCCGAAGTACAATTGAATTTCAGACGAATGTCAAAGTCCTTATATTCTTTTTTGGTCAACAGGTAGCCGTATTTTCCGCTGGTGCTCTCGCCGAAAATCGTGCCATGGTCGGCAACCCACTTTTCCTCCCCGTACGCCTGCCATCCATCCAGATTCTTGCCGTTAAACAATGGAACCCACTTTCCCGAGCGCGGAGGGCCGGCGTAACTGCTTGTATTCCAGGACACCCCAAGCGCGCACACAAGAACCCCTGCCAATGCGACTGCAATTGATCGTTTCATTTCTGATGATGACCTCTAGTTGACGTTTCCTGACGAATGCAACGTGAAAAGCTATCACATTTAGCGTTCAGAAGAAAGGTATTCTTACGTTCCTGGGGCGGCAGGTGGCTGAAAGGAAAGCCTCAGACGTAGTCACATTCGGAAATTCTCCATAGTCCGTTTTGGTGACGCCAAAAGACTTATCGCTCAACTGACCGAGTTTGAAAAATCTGGCATCGGGTAACAAACGACAGGCATTTTAGGCGTTGACGCCGATCCGACTCAAATTTCGACTGAACAAATAGGTTGAGTCAGTTCGACGCGCGGGCCACAGGGTTTGGTATTTATCGTGCTCACTACCTCGGTACCAAGCCTAACGCGACAGTATCGCTCTCTGGATTCACTTGCGGAACTGAGGGCAGGGGTTGGCGAAGCGGCTAATGTGATTGGCGGAATTTCCGAACGTCATCAGCCATCGCCAGGGGGTGCCAAATGAGCCAAGTCGGGCTGCCTGGAAGACGGCTCTCGGAACCCTCAGCGCATTGGTGCGCCTTCCTCCGATGCCGCCGGGCTCAACTCCAGCTCAACGGGCAAAAGATCAAGAGAACAAAGGTTCCGGGAATCGGGAAATATCGCGCAAGTAAGCTCCACGCTTCATTCGTTCGCAGGAATCGGGTGATCTGATGGACAAACGATATTCCGTGATAGCCGATATGTATGGTACGGCACCCACCGATGATATCCCTACGCGCTATGGGCGCGGATGGCTTTTCGTTTTGCTCGTACTGGCAGTCGTCTTCGTAATCTTATCCATACGTCCAATCAAGCGGCTCCGGCCTGACCCTCCGCCATCCGTTTTGGGTACAAGGGCCTACCAGGGCCAGACCGAGAATGAATCGCGGGGGAGAATGGCGCGTGCTTGCTGGGATTACGCCATCGAAACCGTACAAAAAACTTACCCCTTCGGCCAGAATCTGCCAGAGCATCCGCCATCAAGATTTAGCGGGCCCAACGGACAGTCGTCGGCGATCTCACTTTTGTGCTGGCCGAGGCTTCGAGTGGCGTGGACCCAGAAGGATTCATGGGTGCAATCCTACGAGTGGAGCACCGATTGGATCACTGACCCCGACGGCCCCATCCACCGCGCAATCCATACGGTGCTGAATTATCTGGGATTTTAAAGCTAGGGCAGTTTGGAGCGGGGGACGGGGATCGAACCCGCGACGTCCAGCTTGGGAAGCTGGCATTCTACCGCTGAATTACCCCCGCTTTCGATGGCGCTATCGACCAGCGGAATGTGAAATCCCTGCCTGGCCTCTGGCGGCAGGCTCTTCGCCCGCACTTGAAGTGCTGGTCTGCAAGCAGGAATTTTTACACATGCAGGAATATTTTACCCGCACCGAGCAAGTATATCATGAAGGGCCGCCTCTGGCTGGCCCGCATTCACTTCCAATCCGACCTGGGCGTATCCCGGAGCAGCCCAAGCATTTTGTACAAAGTTACCAGGGCATGGTTCACCATGCGTTCCCCGGCACCCACCTGCACCCAGGTCGTTGCGCTGGCTGCACCGTAACCCCCTTCTGTCGCGGCCTGAATCGTGGGGAAGTATCCATAGTACCCGTTCGTGTAGCCCAGAAAAAAACAGTCGCGCAGGGGACTACGCTCGCGCCAACTCATCTGGAATTCCACGAACGGTTCACCGGGGACCCCCATCATCGCGATTTTCCGGTCAATCAATACCGTCGTTACAGGCAGCTGCATCGTCTCCTGGACGGGCGGAGCAAAAATCTTGAAAGCCTCAGGGCTGATTTCGCGCATCACTTCCTGCCGATACTTCGCCGGGTCCCATCTCAAGTGGAGCGGCAAGGGGTCTTCAGCAAAATCGATAGCAGCGTCAGGATCGGCGTGCGTCTGGATTCGCTTCGCCACGTCGGCAGCGGCTTTACCAAGGGTCTCACCGGCCCAGTCCCGCCGGCCAATAACATCCTGTGTCACCGGAGTCCCTGCGTCATACACGTTGATATCGCCCGGTGCACCCTGCATAAAAAATGCAAGCGGCTTTCCGTCAAACGCCTTTTCAACGACCTTGCACATGACGCCGGGAAAGTCCGCCGAGAACCGCAGATTATCCGAGCCGAAAGTCACGGGATGGCAGGCGTAATTGACGAGGATTGCAAGCGGCTGGCCGTCCATATTATCGATTCGCAACACTGCAACCGTCGGATCAACCGGCCATGTGGGCACTCGGGCAGAGTTGTTCCACAGCATTGTGACCGTGCCGTCGGGATTAAGCCTGCGGCGATTATATCCAATATAGGCTTTCCCGTAGCCCGTCCCGATACGCACCGGCACAGCCTGCTCGTGCGCCTCACGAATGGCCTCTTCAATTTTGTTCAGCGCAGCCGTTTCCCACGCGGGCGTTCCTGATGGATAAACATCCATAACGACTGGCCCCGCATGGGTGTGAGTAGCCTGAACGATCAGGTTATTGATGCCGCTCGACTGCTTCGCGGCGGAGCGCAGGTGTTCGAGCGACGCAGGCCCGAACGTCCGACCCAGATCCAGATCAACGTAAGCCAGCCGCTGATCTCCCGCTTCGAGCACCAGTACGCGCGCATAGAGCGGGTCAATCGTCCCTTCGGCGCCTTTCAGACGATTGAAGTACCCCCACATCTGCGTGCCCGCCGGCGGAGTGATATCTACTTTAGCAACGCCGGCCGTCAATTCAGCCGCGCTCGCACGGAAGCAAGGCCGCATCAGGAGAAAAATCGTTCCTAATACAACAAAAAGGCGAAACAGGGATAATCGAAGGTTAGCCATTTTCACCGCACCCCTTCTGTTTAACTTTAAGAAATATGCAGAACCAAAAGAATTTATGTAAGATAAATGCCCAGCTGCAGCCTTTGCCCTTTCGTCTCCCGCTGATTATTCATATCCGGCAAGACCGCCCGAACCCTTCACTTCAAGCGAACCTTTCAGGACGATATCCGCCGACGATTTGCCGATCATGATGTCAAACGTTCCCGGCACGACGACCCAATGCATGTTGCGGTCGAGCAACTGCAAGTCTTCCGGCC
>Ga0209061_1001388_pt1 | contig 40825 bp, 39 predicted proteins | sample Coa_R1_10_FD_187157 | JGI IMG/M metagenome (GOLD analysis project Ga0209061, IMG submission 187157) | Surface soil microbial communities from Centralia Pennsylvania, which are recovering from an underground coalmine fire - Coalmine... | ecosystem: Environmental > Terrestrial > Soil >... | reverse complement strand
CGCTCGTCGTCGAACATGAACTCGGCGAGCGCGCGGGCGAGCTCCGTCTTCCCGACCCCGGTCGGGCCGAGGAAGATGAACGAGCCGATCGGCCGGTTGGGGTCCTGCAGCCCGGTGCGAGCGCGGCGCAGGGCGTTCGCCACCGCCTCCACCGCCTCGTCCTGGCCGACGACCCGCCGGTGGAGCCGCTCCTCCATGTGCACGAGCTTCTCGGTCTCCCCCTCGAGCAGCCGGTCGACCGGGATGCCCGTCCAGCGGGCGACGACCGCCGCCACGTCGTCCTCGTCGACCTCCTCCTTGACCATCGCCGCCTCGCGCTGCTCGGAGTCGCGCTGGGCGAGCTCCTTCTCGAGCGCGGGCAGCTCGCCGTAGCGGATCTCCGCCACCCGCTGCAGGTTGCCGGCCCGCTCCTCGCGCTCCGCCTCCATGCGCAGGGCATCGATCCGCTGCGTGATCTCGCCGATCCGGTCGAGCGCTTCCTTCTCCCGAGCCCAGCGGGCGGCGAGCGCGTCGCGCCGCTCCTTCGCCTCGGCCAGCTCGGCCTCGACCGGCGCGCGCACCTCATCGGACTCGCCGGCCATGGCCGCCAGCTCGATCTCGAGCTGCGTCACCCGCCGGTTCGCCTCGTCGAGCTCGACGGGCGAGGACTCGATCTCCATCTTGAGCCGGGAGGCGGCTTCGTCGACGAGGTCGATCGCCTTGTCCGGCAGCTGCCGGTCGGAGATGTAGCGCTCCGAGAGGACGGCGGCCGCGACGAGCGCGGCGTCCCGGATCCGCACCTTGTGGTGCGCCTCGTAGCGCTCCTTCAAGCCGCGCAGGATCGCGATCGTGTCGGCGACCGAGGGCTCGCCGACGAAGATGGGCTGGAAGCGCCGCTCCAGCGCCGCGTCGCGCTCGATGTGGGTGCGGTACTCGTCGAGGGTCGTCGCGCCGACGCAGCGCAGCTCGCCGCGGGCCAGCATCGGCTTGAGCATGTTCGCCGCGTCCACCGCGCCCTCCGCGGCCCCGGCGCCGACGATGGTGTGCAGCTCGTCGATGAAGACGATGATCTCGCCCTCGGCCTGGCGGATCTCCTCCAGCACCGCCTTGAGCCGCTCCTCGAACTCGCCCCGGTACTTGGAGCCGGCGAGCAGCCCGCCGATGTCGAGCGCCCAGACCCGCTTCCCCTTCAGCGACTCGGGCACGTCCCCGGCGACGATCCGCTGCGCGAGGCCCTCCACGATCGCCGTCTTGCCCACCCCGGGCTCGCCGATCAGGACAGGGTTGTTCTTCGTGCGGCGCGAGAGCACCTGGATCACCCGGCGGATCTCCTCGTCGCGCCCGATCACCGGGTCGAGCTTCCCCGCCTCCGCGGCCTCGGTCAGGTCGCGCCCGAACTTCGAGAGCGCCTGGTAGGTGCCCTCCGGGTCGGGCGAGGTGACCCGGCGGCCGGCGGTGACCTGCGCGATCTTCGCCAGCAGCTCGTCGCGCGGGACGACGTCGAGGGCGAGCAGGAGGTGCTGGGCCGCGACGTACTCGTCCTCGAGCCGCCTCGCCTCGTCGAACGCCCGCTCGAGGACCCGGGAGAACGCCGCGGAGACGGCCGGCTGCTGCTGGGCGCCCGCGATGCGCGGCTTCTGGGCGAGCGCCGCCTCGGCCTGCCGGCGCAGGGCGTCCGGGTCGGGTACGAGCTCGCGCGGCAGCTCCTGGTCGAGCAGGGCGAGCAGCAGATGCTCCGGGTACAGCTCGGGGTTGCCGTTCCGCCGGGCGAGCTCCTGCGCCGCCGCGACGGCCTCCTGCGCCTTGATCGTCAGCTTGCCGAAGTCCATCGTCTCCTCACCGCCTGTCGGGTAGCCGGGTCTCGCGCAGCAGCACGAGATCCCGCCGGTACTGCTTGTGCACCTTCTGCACCTCCTGGCGGAGCTGCTGTTGCAGGCGCTCGATCTGGGCGTGCGCCTTGCGCAGCTCGTCCTCGAGCCGCAGCACGAGCTCCACGCCGGCCAGGTTGAGCCCGAGCTCGGAGGTCAGCCGCTGGATCACCCGCAGCCGCTCGACATCCGCTTCGGAGTACAGCCGCGTTCCGCCGGGCGTCCGCCGCGGCCGCACGAGACCCTTCTGCTCGTACATGCGCAGCGTCTGCGGGTGCATGCCGACGAGCTCGGCGGCGACCGAGATCATGTAGATCGGCCGCTCGTCGTCCATCAGCCCACCACCTTCCGCAGCTCCTCGAGCAGCTCGCGCTCACGCTTGTTGACCCGCTTCGGCACCTGGATCCGGATCCGGGCCAGCACGTCGCCCTTCCCGGAGCCGTTCAGCTTCGGCGCGCCGCGGCCCTTGATCCGCAGCAGCTTCCCGTCCTCGGAGCCGGCCGGGATCTTGAGCGACACCGGGCCGTCCGGCGTCGGCACCTGGGCGCTGCCGCCGAGCACGGCGGTCGGGAACGAGACGGGCACCTGCACGACGAGGTCGTCGCCGCGGCGCTCGTAGACGGCCGAGGGCGCCACCCGCGTGACGACGACGAGGTCGCCGTTCGGGCCGCCGTTCCGGCCCGGCTCGCCCTTGCCCTTGAGACGGATCTTCGTCCCGTCCTTGACGCCCGGCTTGATCTTCACCGTGTACGTGCGCAGCCGCCGCTCGCGGCCGGAGCCGCGGCAGGCGCTGCAGGGCTTCTCGATCACGGTGCCGTTGCCCCGGCAGCGGGGGCAGGGCTGCGAGAGGCTGAAGAGCCCCTGGCTTTCGGCCTTCACCCCGCGGCCGTTGCACTCCGGGCAGATCACGGGCGTCGTGCCGGGCTGGGCGCCGGTGCCCCCGCAGGTCGAGCAGGCGACGGTCAGCTCGACCGGGACCTTCGCCTCGGCGCCCCGCAGCGAGTCCTCGAACGAGAGACGCACCTCGGTCTCGACGTCCGCGCCCCGGACCGGCTGCGCCCGCCCCCGCCGAGCCCGGGCCGTGCCGCCGAGCCCGCCGAACAGGCCGCCGAAGATGTCCCCCAGGTCGCCGAAGTCGAAGTCGCCGAAGTCGACGTTGACGCCGCCGCCAGGCGCTGCTCGGCCGTTGGTCGAGCCGTAGCGGTCGTAGGCCTTCCGCTTCTCGGGGTCGGAGAGGACGTCGTAGGCGGTCTGGATCTGCTTGAAGCGCTCCTCGGCCGCCTTGTCCCCGGGGTTCGCGTCCGGGTGGTAGCGCCGGGCGAGCTTGCGGTACGCCTTCTTGATCTCGTCGGCGGAGGCGTCCTTCTTCACGCCGAGCGTCTCGTAGAGCGACTCAGGCATCGCCGCCGCTCGCCTCCTCGGGCGCCTCCTGCGCCTCCGCGTGCGCCGGCTGCTGCCCCTCTGCCTGCGCCGTGTCCGGCGCTGCCTCGTGTGGCTCCGCCTGCGCCGGCCGTTCCGGCTCTGCCGGCGCGGGCGGCGCGGCTACGACGACCCGCGCGGGCCGCACGACGCGGTTTCCGAGCGTGTACCCCTTCTGGACGACGTCGATGACGGAGCCCTCCTCGGCCTCCGAGGGCTGGGAGAGCAGCGCCTCGTGCACGTGCGGATCGAACTTCCCCTCGGTTGCGATCGGCTTCACGCCGTGGCGCTCGAGCAGGGCGGCCAGCGAGCGGTGGACGAGCCGCACGCCCTCCTCGAGCTGGGCCTCGGCGTGCTCCTCCGCCGCGGCCAGGGCCCGCTCGAGGTCGTCGAGGATCGGCAACAGCTCGACGACCAGGCGCTCGTTGGCGCGGACGACGTACTCCTCGCGCTCGCGGGCCGCGCGCTTGCGGTAGTTGTCGAAGTCGGCGGCCAGGCGGAGCAGCCGCTCTTCGAGCGCGGCGACCTCCGCCCCGCCGCCGTCCTCCGCCGGGGAGGCGGACGCCTGCTCGCCCGCCTCCGCCTGCTCGGGCTGGGCGTCGACCGCCTCCTCCCGTTCGACCTGCTCGTCGGCCATTACGAGGTCTTGGCCTCCTCGTCGACGACCTCGTACTCGCCCTCCTCGACGACCTCGTCGTCCGAGCCGGCGCCGCCGCCGCCGTTACCGGCGGCCGAAGCCTGCGCCTGCTGCGCCGCCTCGGCGTACAGCACCTGGGCCAGCTTCTGCGAGGCCTGCTGCAACGCCTCGGTCTTGGCCCGGATCTCCGTCACGTCGTCGCTGTCGAGCGCCTGCCGCAGCTCCATGATCCGGCCTTCGATGGTCGCGGCGTCGGCCTCCTCGAGCTTCGAGCGGTGCTCCTTGAGCGAGCGCTCGGTCTGGTAGGCGAGGGTCTCGGCGAGGTTCTTCGTGTCCGCCAGCTCGCGCAGGCGGTGCGCCTCCTCGGCGTGCGCCTCCGCGTTGCGGATCATCTCCTGCACCTCCTCCTCGGTCAGGCCCGAGCCGCCCTCGATCCGGATCTGCTGCTCGTTGCCCGTGCCGAGGTCCTTCGCCGAGACGTTGATGATCCCGTTGGCGTCGATGTCGAAGGTGACCTCGATCTGCGGCATGCCGCGCGGGGCCGGCGGGATGCCGACGAGCTGGAACTTGCCGAGCGTCTTGTTGTAGGCGGCCATCTCCGACTCGCCCTGCAGCACGTGCACCTCGACCGAGGGCTGGTTGTCCTCCGCGGTCGAGAAGACCTCGGACTTCTTCGTCGGGATGGTCGTGTTGCGCTCGATCAGCTTGGTGAACACGCCGCCCTTCGTCTCGATCCCCAGCGAGAGGGGCGTCACGTCGAGGAGCAGGACGTCCTTCACCTCGCCCTTCAGCACGCCGGCCTGGATGGCCGCGCCGACGGCGACGACCTCGTCCGGGTTGACGCCCTTGTGCGGCTCCTTGCCGATCAGCTGCTTGACCTTCTCCTGCACTGCGGGCATGCGGGTCATGCCGCCGACCAGGACGACGTGGTCGATCTTCGCCGGGTCGAGGCCGGCGTCGGCGAGCGCCTGCTTGGTCGGGCCGACCGTCCGCTCGAGCAGGTCGGCGGTGATCTCCTCGAGCTTGGCTCGCGTCAGCGTCAGGTCGAGGTGCTTCGGCCCCTCCTGGGTCGCCGTGATGAACGGCAGGTTGATCTGGGTCGTCATGGTCGACGAGAGCTCGATCTTCGCCTTCTCGGCCGCCTCGTACAGGCGCTGCAGGGCCATCCGGTCCTGCGAGAGGTCGATCCCCTGGTCGCGCTTGAACTCGGCGACCATCCAGTCCACGACGGCCTTGTCGAAGTTGTCGCCGCCGAGGTGGTTGTCGCCGGCGGTGGACTTGACCTCGAACACGCCCTCGCCCAGCTCGAGCACCGAGACGTCGAACGTACCGCCGCCGAGGTCGAAGACGAGGATCGTCTGGTCGGACTCCTTGTCCAGGCCGTAGGCGAGCGAGGCGGCGGTCGGCTCGTTGATGATCCGTAGGACGTTGAGGCCGGCGATCCGGCCCGCGTCCTTGGTCGCCTCGCGCTGGGCGTTGTTGAAGTAGGCGGGCACCGTGATCACGGCGTCCGTGACCGTCTCGCCGAGGTAGGCCTCGGCGTCCTGCTTCAGCTTCTGCAGGATCATGGCGCTGATCTCCGGCGGGGCGTACTCCTTGCCGCCCGCCTTGACCCGGACGTCCCCGTTCGGGCCCTTGACGACCTCGTAGGGGACGATCTTCATCTCCTCCGAGACCTCCTCGAACTTGCGCCCCATGAAGCGCTTGATCGAGAAGATCGTGTTCTGCGGGTTCGTGACCTGCTGCCGCCGGGCCGGGGCGCCGACGAGCCGCTGGCCGTCCTTCGTGAACGCGACGACGGACGGCGTCGTGCGGCCGCCCTCGGCGTTCGGGATCACGGTCGGCTCGCCGCCCTCGAGCACGGCCATGCACGAGTTCGTCGTCCCCAGGTCGATGCCAATGGTCTTCGCCATCTGCTGCTCTGCCTCCTGTCTTGAGAAAATCTAAGCCGTGTTGTAGCAGATATCTCCGGGCTTGGGAACGATCAAGAGGCTCTCCGCAGGCTCCCCACCGGGGCGGCCGCGGGCCGGCCAGCCGGCTCGCCGGCCGGCTCGCCTGCCGCTAGCGAAGCGCGCCGATCAGCGTGCCGCCGGCGACGATCAGGCCTGCGCCGACCACGAGCCGGCGGCCCACCAGCTCCGAGTCCCGCAGGAACAGCGCCGACAGCGCGACGCCGGCCAGCGACTCGATCGCGACGAGCGGCGCGACCACGGTGACCCGCCCGCGGTAGTAGGCCTCGAACAGCGAGACGTACGAACCGCCGAAGAGCAGGCCGGCGGGCACGAAGCGCAGCCAGCGGCTTCCCGGCAGCTCTCGCGCCCAGAGGGCGATCAGCACGGTGCCGCCGAGGAGCGCCGCCGCCGCCGCGACCCCCGGCGGCACCGCCGTCCCCGCGGTCGCCAGGTGGCGCACGAGGTTGTCGCGCACGGCGAACAGGACGACGCCTGCGAAGGCGTACAACAGGCCGAGGCGGCGCAGGTGCGGCGGGCGTGCTCGCTCCCGCGCCAGCTCGAGCGCTCCGGCGACGACGAGCACGGCGCCGGCCAGCACGGGCAGCCGCGCCGGCTCGCCGAGCACGAGGAGCGCGATCGTGACCGAGACGAGCGGCGCCGTGCCGAGGACCATCGACACGCGGGAGGAGCCGGCGGCCCGGATCGCCAGGGTGACGAGCACCTGCGCCGCGCCCGGCGAGAGGAGGCCCGCGAGCAGGAACGGCCAGGCGGCCGAGGCGTGCACGCCCCGCGCGGGCGTCTCCGCCGCGGCCGCGAGGAGCGCGACCGCGAGCGCGGTCGCGGAGGTCGCGAGCGAGGCGCGGGCGACGTCGGGGTCGCGCTGCAGCGCGATGCGCACCGCCACGCTCATCGCGCCGAACAGGAGCGCCGACGCGAGGGCCAGCGCGACGGCGGCTATACGGCCTCCAGCGCGTGCTCGGGGGTGGGGCGTCCCCGGGCGAAGAGCGGCACGAAGACGTGCGCCAGCGGCCCGATCGCCAGCGCGTAGAGGACCGTGCCGACGCCCACCGTGCCGCCGAGCAGCCAGCCGCTCGCGAGGACCGTCAGCTCGATCGCGGTGCGCACGACCCGGATCGAGTGGCCGCGAGCGGCGAGGCCGGTCATCAGCCCGTCGCGCGGCCCCGGCCCGAGCCCGGCGCCGATGTACGCGCCCGTCGCCACCCCGTTCAGGAAGACGCCGCAGACGAGGCAAGCGATGCGGGCGACGAGGGCGTGCGGCGCGTGCACGTGGCCGAGGAACACGTCCATCGTGCCGCCGACCACGACGACGTTGCTCAGCGTGCCGATCCCCGGCCGCTGGCGGAGCGGGATCCAGAGCAGGAGGACGACCGCCCCGACGACGATCGCCCAGGTGCCGATGGCGAGCGGCGTGTGCCTCGCCAGGCCCTGGTGGAAGACGTCCCAGGGGTCGAGGCCGAGCCCGGCGAGGACGAGCAGCGACGAGCTGAGCCCGTAGAGGACGAGACCGCAGTAGAGCTGGACGAGCCGTGCGCGCACCCTCGGAACGTACACTCGCCCGGTGCCGACGGAGACCGCTGCCACGCTCGTCTCGCGCCTGGCCGAAGATGCGGCCGAGCGGTTCCTGCGCTACGTCCGGATCGACACCCAGTCGGACGAGGACTCGCCCACCTACCCGAGCACCGAGGGCCAGCTCGTCCTGCTGCGGCTGCTCCGGGACGAGCTCGCCGGGCTCGGCCTGGCCGACGTCTCGCTCGACGAGCACGGCTACGTCACCGCGACCGTCCCGGCGACCGTCGAGCACGACGTGCCGGTGATCGCCTTCTTCGCCCACGTCGACACGGCGCGCGAGGTCAGCGGCGCCGGCGTACGCCCCCAGCGGATCCGCTACGAGGGCGGCGAGATTCCGCTCGGCGACTCTGGCCGCTCGCTGCGGCCCGAGGCCTCCCCGGAGCTCGCCCGCCACGTCGGCCACGAGCTGATCACCAGCGACGGCACCACCCTGCTCGGGGCCGACGACAAGGCCGGGGTCGCGGAGATCGTCGCCGCTGCCGCCTACCTCGCGGCCCATCCCGAGATCCCCCACGGGACGGTCAAGGTCGCCTTCAACCCCGACGAGGAGATCGGCCGCGGCGTCGCCCACTTCCCGCTCGAGCGGTTCGGCGCCTCCGTCGCCTACACGGTGGACGGCGCGACGGCCGGCGAGCTGCAGGCCGAGACGTTCTCCGGCGCCCAGGTCCGTCTGCGCATCCGGGGCCGCCCCATCCATCCGGGCTGGGCGAAGGGCGAGCTCGTGAACGCGATCAAGGTCGCGGCCGAGATCGTGTCGGAGCTGCCGCGCGACCGGCTCTCGCCCGAGACGACCGAGGAGCGCGAGGGCTTCGTCCATCCGGTGCTCGTCGAGGGCGACTCGGCCGAGGTCGAGCTCCGCTTCATCGCCCGCGACTTCGACGACGAGCGGCTCGCCGAGCACGTCGCGTTCCTGCGCGAGCTGGCCGCGCAGGCCGAGGCGCGCGAGCCGCGCTGCTCGGTCGAGGTCGAGGAGCGGGTCCAGTACCGCAACCCGCGGGCCGCCCTCGAGCGCCGCCCCGAGATCGTCGCGAACCTCGAGCGGGCGATCCGTCGCGTCGGGCTCGAGCCGGCGAGGACCGCGATTCGCGGTGGCACCGACGGCTCGGTCCTCACCGAGCTGGGGCTGCCGACGGCGAACGTCTTCACCGGCGGGCACGACGCCCACAGCGAGCACGAGTGGATCTGCGTCGAGGACATGGGCTTCGCCGCCGCGACGCTCGTCGAGCTGGCCAAGGTCTGGGCGGAGGAGAGGACTATCCTAAGCTGATGAGTGTTGGGCCGATGAGCGCGGCTCGGCCACGGCAGCGCTCCCCAGATTCGCGGCAGCCGGTGCCGCCGTGGTTCGGTTGGGGCTGGTGGGCCGTCTGGATTCTCGGCCTGCTCGTCCTCAACTTCTGGTTCGCCTCGCGCGAGACCCGTCCGAGGCCGCGCATCCAGGTGCCCTACAGTCCGTTCTTCCTCAACCAGGTCGAGGTGGGGCACGTCGCCGAGATCACCTCGAAGGGATCGGCCATCCAGGGCACGTTCACGCACCCCGAGCGCTACGAGGGCTCGGCTGCGACGAAGCTTTTCAAGACCGAGATCCCGGAGTTCGCGGACACGAACGCGCTCTCACGACTCCTCGAGCGCAAGCACGTGACCGTGAACGCCGAACCGCTCGACACCGGCTCGCCGCTGTGGGAGACGATCGTCTTCGGCTTCGGGCCGACGCTGCTCTTCGTCGCGCTCCTCGTCTGGGCGATGCGCCGCGCTGCCTCGGTGCAAGGCATCCTTGGCTCGTTCGGCCGCTCGCGCGCCCGCCGCTACGAGCCGGGCGGCGACCGCGTCACCTTCGCCGACGTCGCCGGGATCGACGACGCCAAGGAGGAGCTGAGCGAGGTGGTCGACTTCCTGCGCGAGCCGCAGAAGTACGCGAAGCTCGGGGCGCGCGTCCCGCACGGCGTCCTACTGAGCGGGCCGCCGGGAACCGGCAAGACGCTGCTCGCTCGCGCGGTCGCCGGCGAGGCGAACGTCCCCTTCTTCTCGATGGCGGCCTCGGAGTTCGTCGAGGCGATCGTCGGGGTCGGAGCCTCGCGAGTGCGCGATCTGTTCACGAATGCGAAGGCGAGCGCGCCGGCGATCATCTTCATCGACGAGCTCGACGCGATCGGCCGCGCGCGTACTACCGGCGTCGCCGGCTTCAGCGGCGGCAACGACGAGCGCGAGCAGACGCTCAATCAGATTCTCACCGAGATGGACGGCTTCGACTCCGGGACGGGCGTGATCGTGATCGCCGCGACCAACCGCCCGGACGTGCTCGACCCGGCGCTGCTGCGCCCCGGCCGCTTCGACCGCCGGGTGGCGGTACAGCCGCCTGACCGCAATGGCCGCGAGGCGATCCTGCGCGTGCACACGCGCGGCGTCCCGCTCGCGCCCGACGTCGACCTCGGCGCGATCGCGTCCACCACGCCGGGGATGGTCGGCGCCGACCTTGCCAACCTCGTCAACGAAGCGGCGCTCCTCGCCGCCCGGCGCGGCCATGAGCAAGTGCAGGAGGCGGACTTTACCGACGCGCTCGAGAAGATCGTGCTCGGTGCGGAGCGCAAGGTAATGCTGAGCCCGGCGGACCGGGAGCGAACTGCATACCACGAGAGTGGGCACGCGCTCGTCGGCATGCTCACACCCGGCGCCGACCCGGTGCGCAAAATCTCGATCATCCCGCGCGGGCTCGCCCTCGGTGTCACGTTCTCGGCCCCCGATGCCGACCGCTTCAACTACAGCCAGCAGGAGCTGCTCGCGAAGATCAAGGTCGCGCTCGGCGGCCGCTCGGCCGAGGAGATCGTCTTCGGCGACCTGACCACCGGGGCCGAGGCCGACTTCCAGCAGCTGACGCAGATCGCCCGCTACATGGTCGGCCGCTGGGGGATGAGCGAGCGGATCGGCACGATCACCGTGATCCCCTCCGACGCGCAGGGTCCGCTCTTGCCCGGGGCGAGCGGCGTCTCCGAAGAGACGCAGCGGCTCGTCGACGAGGAGGTCCGCCGCCTGGTTGCGAACGCGCGCAGGGACGTGATCGCCCTGCTGCAGGAGAACCGCGACCGGCTCGACGCGCTCGCGCACGCGCTGCTCGTGCACGAGACGCTCGACATGGCGGACGCCTACGCGGCCGCCGGGCTCGAGCCACCGGTCGCCTCGGCCGGAGCGGTGGCGCTGGCGCCCGCCGCGCGCGCGTCGCTGGAGGCGTAGGCGACGCTCCAGAGCCGCCCCCGGCGCGTCGCTCGCCACGCTGCCTCGCACCCGAGCGGGGACGAGCCGGGGAAGCCGGCGGGCGAGGGTACCGTTCCGGGGGTGGAGCGGCTCCTCGACCGGCTCGGGCGCCCGCTCGAGACGCTGCGGGTCTCGATCACCGACCGCTGCAACTTCCGCTGCGTCTACTGCATGCCGAAGGAGGTCTTCGGGCGGGACTACGCGTTCCTCGACCGGCGCGAGCTGCTCACGTTCGAGGAGCTCGCCCGACTCGTTGCCGTCTTCGCCCGGCTCGGCGTGCGCACGGTCCGGATCACGGGTGGCGAGCCGCTCGTGCGGCGGGACGTCGAACGCCTCGTCGCCATGCTGGCCGCGCTCGAGACGCCCGGGGGCGGCAGGCTCGAGCTGGCGCTGACGACGAACGGCTCGCTGCTCGCCCGGAAGGCGGAGGCGCTCGCCGCCGCCGGCCTCAGTCGCGTCACGGTCAGCCTCGACTCGCTCGACGACGCGGTCTTCCGGGCCCTCAACGACGTCGACTTCCCGGTCGGCCGCGTGCTCGCCGGCATCGAGGCGGCCGCGGCGGCGGGGCTGCCGGTCAAGGTCAACGCCGTCGTCAAACGCGGCGTCAATGACGGCGACGTGCTCGCGCTCGCCGAGCACTTCCGGGGGAGCGGCCACGTGCTCCGCTTCATCGAGTACATGGACGTCGGCTCGACCAACGGCTGGCGCCTGGAAGACGTGGTGCCCGCCGAGGAGATCGTGCGCCGCATCGGCGAGCGCTGGCCGCTCGAGCCCCTGCCGGCGGAGCGGCCGGACGCGACTGCCCGCCGCTTCCGCTACCGGGACGGCGCAGGCGAGATCGGCGTCGTCGCCTCGGTCACCCAGCCCTTCTGCGGCGCCTGCAGCCGTGCGCGGCTCTCGGCCGAGGGCCGGCTGTACACCTGCCTGTTCGCCACCCGCGGGCACGACCTGCGAGCCCTCCTGCGGCAAGGCGCCTCCGAGCGCGAGCTGAGCGAGGCCGTGCGCGCGCTGTGGGTCCGCCGCAGCGACCGCTACTCCGAGCTGCGCAGCGCCGCGACGGCTCCCCTGCCCAAGGTGGAGATGTCGTACATCGGCGGCTGACCGCCGGGGTCGGCCTTCAGCCGGCAGCGGGCCAGTAGGATTGCCGTCATGGAGCGGGTCGTCGCCCTGGGGCGCCGGGTGCTGCCGCGCGGCTGGTGGCACTTCTGGGTCCAGGTGGTGATCTGGTTCGGCTTCTACTTCTCGTACCTGGCCGTTCGCCACCTGACCGATCGGGAGCCCGGCAAGGCGATCGTGAACGGCCTGCGCGTGATCTCGCTCGAGCAGCGCCTGACCCACCACCTGTTCGAGCTGACGCTCGAGCGGATCGCCGACTCCTCCAAGCTCCTGCTCACGGCTGCCGCCTGGACGTACTGGAACTCGGAGTTCACCGTCATCGGCCTGACCCTGCTCTGGGTCTACCTGCGGCGGCACCAGTGGTTCGCCCGCTTCCGCAACACGATCCTGCTGGCGAACCTGATCGGGCTCGTCGGCTTCGCCGTGATGCCGACCGCGCCGCCCTGGATGTTCCCGAGCGAGGGGTTCGTCGCCGGCGTCAACCATTCGAGCGCCCTGCTGCAGACCCTCGGCAACCCCTACGCGGCGATGCCGAGCCTGCACGCCGCCGACGCGCTGATCGTCGGCTGGTTCCTCGTCCGCACCTGCCGCCGGCTCTGGGCGAGGGCCGTCTGGGCGCTCTGGCCCGGCTGGGTCTGGTTCTGCGTCGTGGCGACGGCGAACCACTACCTGCTCGACGTGCTGGCCGGCATCGGCGTCGCGCTCGCGGCGCTGCTCGCCACGGCCTGGGTGCCCCGGGTCGCCGGACGGCTGCGCAGCCACCGTCCTGCGATCGCAAACCTGCTATAGTCGGCCATAGCAGGATTGCGATGCTGGAGATGAACGCGACCCCACGGCTCCGCCGCGTCAAGCACGGCTACACGGCAGGCGCCCGCTCGCTCGCCAGCCGCTCGGTCACGGGCCTCGCCCGCACTCGTCTGACGCCCAACGTGCTCACCGGGGCCGGCGTCTCGCTCTGCCTGGCAGCGGCGGTGCTCGTGCCGTTCGAGCGTCGCGACACGCTCCTCGTCTACTGGCTCGCCGCCGGCGTCTTCGTCCTCGGCTCGCTGCTCGACATCCTCGACGGCGCGCTCGCCCGCGCCGGCGGCCGCTCCACCGCCTTCGGCGCCTTCATCGACTCCACGACCGACCGCGTGGGGGAGGGGGCGATGCTGGCCGCGATCGCGCTCGTGTTCGCGCACCACCAGCGGGACTGGGCGGTGGTGCTGGCCGTGGCGGCGGTCGTCGGCTCGTTTCTCGTCTCCTACACCCGCGCCCGGGCCGAGGCGCTCGGGCTGCGCGGCGACGTCGGGCTCGGCTCCCGCGCCGAGCGAGTCGTTCTGATCAGCGCCGGGCTCGTCTTCGCGCCCTGGGGCGGCCTGCCGTGGGCGATCGTCGCCCTCGCGGCGACCGCCTGGCTGACGGTCGTCCAGCGCATCCTGCACGTTCGCACGCAAATCCGGGCCGCCGGCGCGCCCGACGGGCGCCCCGGGGCCGAACTCGTTTCCGGAGGGATCAGTGGCATCGACCAACGGTAGGGCTCGCCTCGACGACGGCAAGGTTCGCGTCGCGATCATCGGCGTCGGCAACTGCGCCAACTCGCTGCTCCAGGGCGTCGAGTACTACAAGGACGCCCCGGACGACCAGTTCGTGCCGGGGCTGATGCACGTCAACCTCGGCGGCTACCACGTGCGCGACATCGAGTTCACGGCCGCGTTCGACGTCGTCAAGGGGAAGGTCGGCCGCGACCTCGCCGACGCGATCTGGGCCTATCCCAACGACACGATCAAGTTCGCCGAGGTGCCGAAGACGGGCGTCGAGGTCTCGCGCGGCATGACGCACGACGGGCTCGGCAAGTACCTCTCGCAGATCGTCGAGAAGGCGCCAGGCAAGACCGACGACGTCGCCGGGATCCTGCAGGAGACGCAGACCGACGTCGTCGTCAACTACCTGCCGGTCGGCTCCGAGGCCGCGACCAAGTGGTATGCCGAGCAGATCCTCGAGGCGGGCTGCGCGATGGTCAACTGCATGCCGGTCTTCATCGCGCGCGAGGAGTACTGGCAGCGCCGCTTCCAGGACAAGGGACTGCCGATCATCGGCGACGACATCAAGTCGCAGGTCGGCGCCACGATCACCCACCGCGTCCTGACCTCCCTCTTCCGCGAGCGCGGCGTCCACCTCGACCGCACGATGCAGCTCAACGTCGGCGGCAACTCCGACTTCCTGAACATGCTCGAGCGGGAGCGGCTCGAGTCGAAGAAGATCTCGAAGACGAACGCGGTCACGTCGATGCTCGACTACGACCTCGGGGCGGAGAACGTCCACGTCGGGCCATCCGACTACGTGCCGTGGCTGACCGACCGCAAGTGGGCCTACATCCGGATGGAAGGCTCCTCCTTCGGCGGGGTGCCGCTGAACGTCGAGCTGAAGCTCGAGGTCTGGGACTCGCCGAACTCGGCCGGAATCGTGATCGACGCCGTCCGGCTGGCGAAGCTCGCGCTGAACGACGGCGTCGCGGGAGCGCTCGTCGGCCCGAGCTCGTACCTGATGAAGTCGCCGCCGCAGCAGATCGTCGACGACGAGGCCTACGAGCTGACCGAGCGGTTCATCCGCGAGCACGCCCGCTCGGCGGCCGGGCACGAAGCGCCGGCGCGCTAGCTCGCAGCGGCCCGGCGCTCGCAGCGGGCACTACACTCGAACGCGGTGCGCGTAGCGCTCGTCACGCCGTTCGCCTGGTCGCAACCGCACGACGTGAACGAGCACGTGGACGGCCTGGCCCGCGAGCTGCGGCGGCGCGGCCACGCCGTTACCATCCTCGCTCCCTCGAACCGGGCCCGCGACCTCGCGGCCGGCCGCCGGGCCCTGCTCGCCGCCGGGGAGCCGCCCGAGCTGCTCGCGCTCGGCCCGGCAGTGCCGATCTCGCGGCGCAGCCGGATGGGTGTCCCCGTCGGCGTGCGGGCGAGCCTCTCGCTCGCGCTCGCCCGCGGAGGCTTCGACGTGGTGCACGGCTTCGAGCCGGGCCTGCCGAGCCTCTCGTACCTCGCTCTTCGCGACGCGGCAGCCCTCACCGCCGCCACCTTCTTCTCACCCGAGCGGCTCGGGTACCCACCGGGGCGGGCCCAGCGGGCGCGGCTGCTCGCCCGCATCGACGCGCTGCTGGCGACGAGCGAGCAGGTCGCAGCCGCGGCCGCCGCCCGCTTCCCGGGCCGCTACGAGCTCGTCCCGTACGGGATCGACCGGCAGCGCTTCTCACCGGGCGCGAAGCGCCGGCTCGTAGTGCTCGAGTGGCGCCAGGCGGAGCGGCCGCTGCTGCGCGCCCTCGTCCGGGAGCTCGAGGCCCAGCCGGAGTGGGAGCTCGTCCTGCTGCGTACCCGGCCGGCGGCTCCCTCCCCGCACCTCTCCCGCCGGCTGCAGGGCCGGATCTCGGTTCGGACGGCCCGAAGCGGCGCCGCCCGGGCCGAGCTCCTCCGCGCGGCCGCGGTCTTCGTTCCCGCCGCGGGCGGCGCGCCGCGCCTGCTCGCCGAGGCGCAGGCGGCGGGGGCGGCGATCGCCGCGCCGCCTGGCCGGCTGACCCAGCCTGAGCTGGCGGCCGCCGAGACCGCCCGGCTCGTCGAGGACGAGGCGTTCCGGGCCCGCCGGGCCGCCGAGAGCCTCGCGGCCGCCCGCGGGCAGAGCCTGGAGGCGCTCGGCGACCGGGTCGAGGCGGTCTACGCCCGGCTGGCCTCGCGTCGCCGTGCTGCGGCGAGTCGTCCCGCGCTACGGGAGCGCGACTGGATCGTCGCCGACCTCCACCTCCACACGAGCTGGTCGCACGACTGCTCGACGGAGGTCGACGAGCTGCTCGACCAGGCCGAGGCGCAGGGTCTCGGCGCCATTGCGGTCACCGACCACAACGTGCTGGGGGGCGCGCTGGAGGCGGTCGAGCGGGCGCGCGGGCGGCCGCTCGTGGTGATCCCCGGCGAGGAGGTGAAGACGGCCGACCAGGGCGAGGTGATCGGGCTCTTCCTGCGGGAGGAGATCCCCCGCGGCCTGTCGTTCGCGGAGACCGTCAGCGCGATCCGCGCCCAAGGGGGCCTCGTCTACCTGCCCCACCCCTTCGACCGCTTGCACGCCGTCCCTTCGCCGGCGACGCTCCACCGCCATCTGGCGGAGATCGACGTGCTCGAGGTGTACAACGCCCGCCTGCTGTTCGAGGCCTACAACGAGGAGGCGCTTCGCTTCGCGCGCAAGTACAACCTGCGGCCGGGCGCCGGCTCCGATGCGCACGTGCTCGCCGGCGTGGGTACGGGGGCCGTCCGGATGCGCCGCTTCGACGGGCCGGAGGAGTTCCTCCTCTCCCTGTACGACGCCGAGGTGGTGCGACGGCCGAGGTCGCTCGTCTACCTGCAGGGGCTCAAGTGGGTGGCCCAGGCGAGGGAGCGGGTGCGCTGATCAAGGAACGGGTGCGCTGATCCCGAACCATTCCGAGGGGGTCTCCGTGACCGTGGCCACTGACGAGATCTACGAGAAGTACCTGCAAAAGGCGATCACCGAGATCAACGAGCTCGGGGACGAGCTCGCACGTGCCGGCGCCGGGGTGCGGGTGCCGGTGCTCGGCTCGGGCCACCCCTTGGCCGACGTCTTCCTGCTCAAGTACGCACCCCGGGCCTCGGAGCTGCAGGAGGGCGTCGCCTTCTACGGCCGCGCGGGCAACGCGATCCTCAAGTCGCTGCAGCGGCTGCACGTCGACCCGATGGCCGTCTACGGGACGAACTGCCTCAAGTTCGCCTCGACCGACGAGGAGGAATCGCGGCCCTTCCTGCTGCGAGAGCTGCACATCGTCCAGCCGAAGCTCGTGGTCGCGATGGGGGAGCCCGCCGTCGCCTTCCTCAACGCAGCGCGCTTCCCGCTCGCACGCGAGCTGCGCCTCGTCGAGGGCGAGCTGCAGGAGCTCACGCCGACGATCCAGGGCCTCGTCACGCCCGACATCGACGAGTCGCTCGACTCCCAGCCGGCGAAGACGGCGTTCTGGAACGCCTTCAAGGTGCTCGGCGAGTGGTGGAGCCGGACGCCCCCGTACTAGCCGGGTGGCGGCAACCTCGGCTCGAGGCCTTCCTCCTGCTGGCGGCGGCGGTCGTCGCCTGGGACGCCGCCGCGCCGCATCTCGGCCGCGCCGACCTGTGGGTCACCGTCGCCATCGTCGCCGCCGGCGTGCTGCCGGCGACGCTCGGCCTCGTCTTCGTCGCGCTCCCCCTCTGGTCGCGCCGCTGGATCGTGGCCGCAGGAGCCGTCAGCGGAGCAGCCGCGGTCGGCACCTGGGAGGCGCACTGGCACCTCGCCTCGAACTTCAGCAAGCTTGCCGCCTACGCCTGCGCCGGCTGGGCGTTCCTCTGGCTGTTCGAGGAGCTGGGCTGGGTGGTCATCGTCGCTGCCATCATCCCCGTCGTCGACGCGATCTCGGTCGCCGCCGGTCCCACGAAGGCGATCGTCACCCACCACGCCGAGGTGTACTCGGCCGTCGCCGTCGCCTTCCTCGCGCCGGGCGGGCGCGCCGTCGACCTCGGGCCCCCGGACGTCCTGTTCTACGCGCTCTTCCTGGGGGCGACGGTCCGCTGGCGGCTGCGCCCGGGCTGGACGTGGCTGGCGATGACCGGGATGTACTCGCTGATCGTCGTGATCGGGAACCTCGCGGACGTCGGCGGCCTGCCCGCGCTCCCCTTCCTCTCGACCGGCTTCGCGCTCGCGAACGCCGACCTCCTCTGGCGGCGGCTCCGTGGCCGCCGGCCCAGGGCCTCCTAGTGGCCGGCAGGTCCCTGCTCGAGCAGCGCCACGCACTCGATGTGCGGGGTGTGCGGAAACATGTCCACCGGCGTGACCCGCCGTAGGTGGTAGCCGAACCCCTCCCGCAGGCGCTTCGCGTCGCCTGCGAGGGTGGTGGGGTTGCAGGAGACGTAGACGAGGCGCGGCGCGCCGATCCCGCCCAGGCGGGAGAGGGCCTTGCCGGCGAGGCCCGCGCGCGGCGGGTCGACGACGACGACGTCGGGAGGGCCGGAGCGCGCGAGCAGCTCGTCGACGACCTCGCCCGCCCGGCCGGCGAAGAAGGCCGCGTTGCCGATCCCGTTCAGCTCCGCGTTCTCGAGCGCGCAGGCCACGGCTTCCTCCGAGATCTCGACCCCCCAGACGGTCGAGGCGTGCGCGGCGAGCGAAAGCCCGATCGCGCCGATCCCGCAGTACAGGTCCCAGACCGTCTCGCAGCCGGTCAGGGCGGCCGCCTGCCGCACGAGCCCGTACAGGCGCTCGGCCATGGCCGTGTTCGTCTGCAGGAACGCGTTCGGGCGGACGCGGACGCGGAGGCCGGCGAGCTCCTCCTCGATCCACTCCTCGCCCCACAAGCGTCGGGTCGGAAGGTTCGTCAGCTCGGCGGGCGAGTCGTTCACCGACCAGTGCACGGACCGGACCTCCGGGAAGCGGCGCAGGACGTCGACGAGGTAGCCGGTCTCGAAGCGCTCGCCGGGCGCGGTGACGAGCTGGACGAGCGCCTGGCCGGTGTTCCGCCCCTGCCGGACGACGAGGTGGCGCAGGTAGCCGCTACCGTCCGCCTGCGAGTACGCCGCGAGTCGCTCCTCGCGCGCCCAGTCGCGAACGGCGTCCCGGATGCGGTTGCCGAGCTCGTCGGCGAGCCAGCACCGCTCGAGCGCGAGCACCTCGTCCCAGCGGCCGGCGAGGTGGAAGCCGAGCGCGGGGCCCGCCGGGGTCTCGGTGAAGGAGTACTCGAGCTTGTTGCGGTAGTGGAAGATCTCCGGCTCGCAGGGCACGATCGGGTCGAGCGGCGGCGCCGCCACGCCGCCCAGGCGCTGGAGCGCGTCGCGCACCTGGAGCTGCTTCTGTTCGAGCTGGGCGTCGTAGGCGAGGTCCTGGAAGCGGCAGCCGCCGCAGGCCGGGTAGTGCGCGCACGGCGCGTCGACCCGCTGCGGGCTCGGCCGGAGGAGCTCGGTCGCGAGCGCCTCGGCGTGGCTTCGCTTGACCTTGCCGACGCGGGCGCGGACCCGGTCGCCGGGCAGGCCGCGCCGCACGAAGAGGACGAAGCCGTTCAGGCGGGCGACGCCGTTGCCGCCGTAGGCGAGCGACTCGATCTCGAGCTCGACCTCCTGTCCGCTGCGCACCGGGGCGGCCACCCGCGCACGGTAGCCGCGACCGGCTACGAGAACGGGGGATGGAGGGGCAGCAGGAGGGGCGGCCGCGGCCGCTGGCTGAAGTTGAAGTCGCGAGACAGGTTGCCGAGGATCTTCGCGTTCTCGCGCACGTCGGGCCGTGAGTCGGGGCGGCCGTCGGTGCGCGGGTCGATCCGCCGGCCGTGCAGGAAGTCGTCCTCGATGAACTTCAGGTAGGCGTCGAAGCTCAGCACCTGGTGGTCGATGTAGCCTCGCTTGGCGTACGGGCTGATCACGAGGGCGGGAACGCGCAGGCCGTAGCCGAGGCCGTCGACGCGCGGCGGGCGGACGTGGTCGTAGAAGCCGCCCCAGTCGTCCCAGGCGAGGAAGATGGCTGTCGACTTCCAGTCGGGGCCGCGCATCACGGCGTTGATCAGCGAGGTCACGTACGTCTGCCCGGCGCTGACGAGCGCGGGCGGATGCTCGCTCACCGCCTGCGAGGGGGTGATCCACGCGACGGCCGGCAGCCGGCCCTGCCGGGCGGCCCGGTAGAAGTCGCGCAGCGGAGCGATGTCGCCGAGCTGGTGGTCCTGGCGCACCGTGTCGAAGCGCGGGAGCGGGTTCCAGATCCCCGGCGTCCGCGCGCTCTGCGGCACCGCGGGGCAGGCCATGGCGCCGTCGGCGCAGTCCGGCTGGCTCCCGTTCGCCACGTAGTAGCGCCAGCTGACGTGGTAGCGGTGCAGCAGGTAGGTGAGATCGGTCCACGGGTAGTCGAGCTTCTTCCCGCCGCCGGTGGCGCCGAACGGCGCACGCAGCGTCGAGGTGCAGCTCATCGGGTCGCCGTGCCTCGAGCAGCGGGCCGACCAGCCCGAGACGAGCGAGAGGTGGGCGGGAAGGCTCCAGGAGTTCACCGACTCGAACATGTGGTCCTGCAGCACGAAGTGCCGTGCGTACGCCCAGTAGTTCGGGATCTCGTGCCAGTCGTGGTAGCCCATCACGTCGGGCTCCTTCGGGGCGAGCGAGCAGGCCGGGGTGTCGACGCCCTGGCCGCCGTGGCAGGCGAGGAAGCGGCCTCGCCGCGCCTGGGCCTGGAAGCCGTTCATCTTGCCGCCGTTGATGTCGCGGATGGCGTCGATCGGGTCATGCGGACCGCCCGCGTTGCGGTCGGCCGTGTCGTGGAACGGCTTGACGCAGACGTGCGTCTTCGGGTCGGGCGAGCAGACGGTCGGCACTCCGTTCCGCATCGGGATGCCGTCGGCCCCGGGATAGGTGCCGAAGTACGAGTCGAACGACCGGTTCTCCTGCATGATCACGATCACGTGCCGGATCTTGTGGATGCCGGGCGGCGAGCCGTCGGGCAGCGCTCTCGGTCGGGCGACGCCCGCGCGGGCGTCGTGACGGTGGCCGGGCGTCTCGGCCGAGCCGAGCAGCAGGCTCGCGACGAGGGCGGTCACGCCCGCCACGAACAGGAGGCGCTTCACGGCGCGAGCACGGTACGGACGCTCGCTAAGACGAAGGTGTGAAGCGGCTGAGGGCCGCTCGCAGCGGCCTACGTGAGCGGCGTGACGTACACCTTGCGCGCGCGGGGGCCGTCGAACTCGCAGAAGAAGACGCCCTGGTAGGTGCCGAGCGCGAGCTCGCCGCCGCGCAGCGGGATCAGCACCTGGGGGCTCGAGGCGAGCGAGGCCCGGGCGTGCGAGGGGGCGTTCGCCCCGTCGGCGTCGGCGTGCCGCCACTCCCAGTCGTCGGCGACAACGCGCTGGAAGGCGCGCTCGAGGTCGGCGACGAGGTGGGGGTCGATCCGCTCGTTGATCGCGACGCCGGCGGTGGTGTGGGGGACGTAGACGAGGACGGCGGTGGCGCCGGCGGCGTCCCCGAGCGCCTCGCGCACCTGGTCGGTGATCTCGATCAGCTGCGTCTTGCGCTCGCTCCGGAGGGCGATCTCCCGCACGGGTCTATCCTACGAGCCCGCATGGCCGAGCCGCTCCAGCAGGCAGAGATCGACGCGCTCAGCGCGGATGCCGACCGGTTTCTCGCCGAGCTGGACGAGGAGACGTACCTCCACTTCTCCGGGCGCAAGGAGACGTACGAGATCGCTCCGATCTACGAGCGGCATGCGCGCCTGACGCAGCTGGAGACCGCGCTCGCCCTCGGCGCCTCGGTCGACGGCGACCGGCCGCGGCGGGAGCTCTGGAAGTTCGCCTGCGAGGGGTACCTCGGCAGCTTCGTCAGCGAGCATGCCGAGCGGATCGCCGAGCTCGAGGCGGGTCTCGTCGCCGACCTCGACGGTGAGGAGATCCCGTACCGGATGCTGAAGCCGCGGCTGATGAACGAGCCGGACCGTGCCCGGCGCGCGCGGCTCGAGGCGCTGCGCAACGACCTGACCGAGCGCCAGCTGAACGGCCTGCACCTGCAGGGGGTGGAGATCGTCCACCGCGAGACGCGGCGGCTCGGCTTCGCAACCTACCTCGACCTCTACCGCGCCTTCGGTCTGCCGCTCGACGACCTCGCCGGCCAGTGCCGCGGCTTCCTCGCGGAGACCGAGCGTCTCTGGCAGGAGGCGGGCGACCGCTTCTTCCGCTCGCGCGTCGGGCTCCGGCTCGCCGAGGTCGAGCGCTGGGACCTGGGACACGCCTGGCGGGCGGCGTCCTGGGATGCGCTGTTCCCGAGGGAGCGGATGCTGCCGGCGCTCGAGGCGACGCTCGCCGACCTGGGGATCGACCTCCGCCGCCAGGCGAACGTCGAGCTCGACCTCGCCGAGCGGCCGACCAAGGATCCTCGCGCCTTCTGTGCGCCGATCGAGGTTCCGGGCCGGATCGTGCTCGTGCTGCAGCCGCAGGGCGGCCTCGACGACTGGGGGAAGCTGTTCCACGAGGCCGGGCATGCGGAGCACTTCGCCCACACCTCGCCGTCGCTGCGAATGGAGGAAAGGCGGCTCGGTGACAACGCGGTCACTGAGGGCTGGGCGATCCTGCTCGAGCACCTCGCGATCGACCCGGCCTGGCTCGAGCGGCGGCTCGACGTCCCGCGCCCCCACGAGCTCGCGGCGGAGGGGGCGGCCGAGCTCCTCTGGCTCGTGCGCCGCTACTGCGCGAAGCTCCTCTACGAGCTCGAGCTGCACGCGAGCGACGACGTAGCAGGCGTGCTCCCGCGCTACGTCGAGCTGCTCGCAGACGCGACGAAGGTGGAGCCCGCCGACGCCGACTACCTCGCCGACGTCGACGACGGCTTCTACTGCTCCCACTACCTGCGTGCCTGGGCGTTCGAGGCCCAGCTCCGCGCCTATCTGCGCGAGCGCTTCGGCAACGCGTGGTTCTCCCGGCGCGAGACCGGCTCGCTGCTGCGCGAGCTCTGGGCGGAGGGGCAGCGGCCGACCGCGGACGAGCTGCTGCGCGAGGTCAGCGGCGAGAAGCTCGAGCTGGCCGCGGTCGCCGACCGCGTGAAGGAGGCGCTCGCTGCCGCCTCGTAGCGCGACGGGCGGCCGCAGCCGCCCGTCGCTAGCCGTTCCGCGAGGCCGCCGTTACTTCTTCTCGGCCTTGCCCTCGATCGTCTTGTGGGCGCCGCCGACGCCGATCTCGATCTTGCGCGGCTTCGGCTGCTCGGGCTTGCGCACGTGGACCTCGAGCACCCCGTTCGCGTAGTTCGCCGAGACGGCGTCCTCGTCGACCCCCTGCGGCAGGCCGATGGTGCGCGAGAAGGTGCCGAAGCGGCGCTCGAAGCGGAAGTACTTGCCGTCCTCGACCTTGTGCTCGCGCTCGCGCCGCGCCGTGATCGTCAGCGCGCCGTCCTCGAGCTCGACGGAGATCTTGTCCTCGGGGATCCCCGGCAGGTCGAAGGCGTAGACGACCTCGTCCTCGGTCTCCCAGACGTCGGCGGTCGGAACCCAGCTCTGCGTCGCCTGGCCATTGCCCTCGAGCAGGCCGTTCATGAAGCGGCTCATCTCGTTGTGCAGGGCGGCGAGCTCGCGGAAGGGCTCCCAACGAACAAGCGTGGCCATGGTGGTTCCTCCTTGCTGACGATACCTTGAAGCTAGGAGAAGAATAAAACCTAAGCCTCTATCTGTCAAGTGCTCGTCGATCCTACACTGGCCGGATGCTCCCCTTGCGCGACAGCGTTCCGACGCGGACGGCGCCGGTCGTCACGGTCGGGCTGATCGTGGCGAACGCCCTCGTCTGGTTCTGGGAGCTGAGCCGGCCCGGCGTCGGAGCGCACGTCCTCCACGACGGCTTCTACCCCTGCTCGGTGCAGGGGCCGTGCCGCCTGCCGCCGGGAATCCACCCATTGCCCTGGTGGCAGGGCGTGTTCAGCGGGATGTTCATGCACGCGAGCTGGCCGCACATCCTCGGCAACATGCTCTTCCTCTGGATCTTCGGCAACAACGTCGAAGACGCGCTCGGCCATCTCCGCTTCCTCGCCTGGTACCTGCTGGCCGGGGTCGTCGCCATGGCAGCCCAGACCGCGGTCACGCTCGAGTTCGCCGGCCCGCGGGCGGCGAGCATCCCGAACATCGGCGCGAGCGGAGCGATCGCGGGCGTCCTCGGCGCGTACTTCGTGCTCCTCCCGCGGGCGCGCGTGCTCACCCTGATCTTCTTCGGGATCATCCTGATCCGGGAGATCCCGGCGGTCTGGTTCCTCGGCGTCTGGGTTGCGCTCCAGGCCTGGACGGGTGGCCTCTCGCTCCTCCATCCCCAAGCCGGGGGCGGCGTGGCGTTCTTCGCCCACCTCGGCGGCTTCGTCTTCGGCGCTGCGACGGTGCTCCTCGTGGGGCGGCGCCGGCCACGCCTCGCGCCCCCGCGCTCCCCGAGCTGGTGAGCTTCCTCCGCTAACGCTGAGGATTCGCGCGGAATGGCGCGGGCATGCCTTCCGTTGATCTCAGCATGCGCACTCTCGACGAGATCCACGAGGAGATCGAACGCCTGAGCGAAGAGCGGACCGAGCTCTGGCACCGCCTGTCCGACCGTCACGACCCCGCAGTGCGAGCCCAGATCCACGCGATCGACGCGCGCCTCGACCGCCTTTGGGACGAGCAGCGGGTCGTCCGCGCCCGGCTGCGCTTCGGCGACCGCGAGTCGATCGTCGCCCGCGCCCGGGTCGAGGAGCGGCTCGAGCGCGCCGCGTAGGCGGGGTCTTCGCTTCCCGCGCGTGGCCGGCCGCCCCGAGGCGCGCCTCGGGGCGGCCTCTACACTGCGCTCGCGGGGCGTTAGCTCAGCTGGGAGAGCGCCGGCTTTGCAAGCCGGAGGTCACCGGTTCGATCCCGGTACGCTCCATGAAGAGGCCGACGCCGGCCGCAGACCGGCTCCCGTCCAGCCGCTCGGCGAGCGCTACGAGCCGGCGAGCGGCGCCCGCAGCGGCACGACGACGTCCGTGCGTCCGGGGTCGCGCTCGCCGGCATTCGGCCCGCCCCCGAGGAACTCGACCCGGCGAGCGACGACCTCGACCGCGTTGCGGCGTTTGCCCTCTTCCTCCCACGAGCGGGACTTGAGCCGCCCGTCGACCGCGACGCGCCGTCCCTTCCCGAGGTAGGCGGCGCAGAGCTCTCCCTGCCGGTCCCACGCCGAGACGGCGACGAAGTCCGCGCCGCCGTCTCGCCCCTGCCGGTCGACCGCGAGCACGAAGCTCGCCACCTTCTTCCCCGGCGCGACCTCGCGGACCTCCACGTCCGTCGCGAGGTTGCCGATCAAGGTCACAACGTTCACGTCGCCTCCCTAGTCCGCTCGCCCTCGACGCTAGCCGCCGACCGGTGACGCGAGGCTTGCACCTTCGTGCCAGGATGGTGTCGCCTGGCGGCCGCATGGTTGCGGCTATGCTCGGCTGGCTATGGGCCTCTTCTCGGGACTGACCGGCTTCGGCGGCCGCGACATGGCGGTCGACCTGGGCACGGCGAACACGCTCGTCTACGTGCGCGGGCGGGGAATCGTCCTCTCGGAGCCGTCGGTCGTCGCGATCGACCAGCGGTCGGGCGAGGTGCATGCGGTCGGCGTCGAGGCGAAGCGGATGCTCGGGCGGACGCCCGGGACGATCCAGGCGATCCGGCCTCTCAAGGACGGCGTGATCGCCGACTTCGACGTCACCGAGCAGATGCTCCGCCACTTCATCCAGAAGGTGCACCAGCACCGATTCGCGCACCCGCGGGTGGTCGTCTGCGTCCCCTCGGGGGTCACCGGCGTCGAGAAGCGGGCCGTCGAGGAGGCCACCCTCTCGGCGGGCGCCCGGCAGGCCTACCTGATCGAAGAGCCGATGGCGGCGGCGATCGGCGCCGGGCTTCCAGTGGCCGAGCCGACGGGCAACATGATCGTCGACATCGGCGGGGGCACGAGCGAGGTTGCCGTCATCTCGCTGGGCGGCATCGTCGTCTCGCAGTCGCTGCGCGTGGGCGGCGACGAGATGGACGAAGCCATCGTCAACCACATCAAACGCGACTACAAGCTCCTGATCGGGCAGCAGACCGCCGAGGAGATCAAGCTCGAGATCGGCTCGGCCTGGGACCTGAAGCAGGAGCTGCAGGCCGAGGTGCGCGGGCGCGACATGCTGACGGGCCTGCCCAAGACGGTCATCCTGACCTCCGAGGAGATCCGGCGGGCGCTCGACGAGCCCGTGACGCAGATCATCGAAGCGATCAAGTCGACCCTCGACAAGACGCCGCCCGAGCTCGCGGCGGACATCATGGACCGCGGCATCGTCCTCGCCGGCGGCGGCTCCCTGCTCACGGGGCTCGACGAGCGGCTCCGCCACGAGACGCAGATGCCCGTCCACCTCGCCGAGAGCCCGCTCACCTGCGTCGCGGTCGGGTCGGGCCGCAGCCTCGAGGAGTTCGAGGCGATCCACCGCAGCAACAAGGCCCGCAGCCGCAACGGCAGGCGCTGAGGGCCGTGCGGCGGGCGGCCGCGATACCCTAGGGCGGTGGCTCCACCCAGTCGCAGCGCGCGCGCGGCGGTGCTCGCCTCCTCCGTCGAGCGCTCGAAGCCGACGCCGTATCCCTCGAAGGCCCGCAGCGCGCTCGTGCGGAGGACGATCCTCGTCGTCCTCGTCCTCGCCGCGCTCGCCCTCGTCACGGTCTCGTTTCGCTCACCGACCGCAGGGGCGCTGCACGACCTGCAGGGCGCGGGGGCGTCCGCGCTCCGGCCGTTCCAGATCGCCGCGACCCGGGTTGCCGCGCCGTTCCGCGACGCCTACGACTACCTCGACAGCCTGGCTCGCGCCAAGGCCCAGAACGCCGAGCTGAAGCGGGTGAACGCGGAGCTGAGGCGAGACGTGCTGATCAGCGCGGCGAGGGCCGCGAAGTACCCCGAGCTGCTGCGACTGCTCCACTTCGAGCAGGGGCCGAGCTTCCCGCACGGCTACCGGGTCGTGAACGCGTCGGTGATCACGTTCCCCGCCGGCCCCTTCGCCCACCGGCTGACGATCGACGCCGGCTCCTCGTCGGGGATCCGCGTCGACTCGCCGGTGGTCAGCGGCGACGGGCTCGTCGGCCTCGTCACCGACGTCTCGCCCGAGACGGCGACGGTCATGCTGCTCACCGATCCCCAGAGCGCCGTTGCGGCCCGCGACCTCCGCCACGGCGTCCGCGGCGTGATCCAGGTCGGTCCGGGCGGCACGCTGGTCCTGAACGACGTGCCGAAGCAGCAGGTCGTGCAGGCGGGCGACGTGATCGTCACCGACGGCACCCGCAATCCCCGCTATCCCGACCTCTACCCGTACGGGATCCCGATCGGCCGCGTCGCAGCCGTGGGAGCCACCGACACGGCGACCTTCCTCCAGGTGCAGGTGCAGCCGTTCGTGAGCTTCGGCTCGCTCGACGCCGTCGGCGTCCTCGTCCCCAAGCACCGGCGATGAGCGGGCGCCGAGCGCAGCGGGACGAGGGGGAGAGCGGGTGGTGGGCCGTGCGGCGCCGCGGGAGGATGCGCGCGGGGTGAGCGTCGGCGACGGCGTGAAGGCGGCGGTGCTGCTCTTCGTGGCCGCGATCGCCCAGGTCTCGGTCTTCGCCCAGCTGCACGTGTTCGGCGCCGTCCCGGACGTCCTGCTCGTGACCCTCGTCGCCGTCTGTCTGCTGCGGGGCAGCATCGCCGGCGCGCTGGGCGGCTTCTTCGCCGGCCTGCTCGTGGACACCGCCTCGCTCGGGACGCTCGGCCTCACCTCGCTCGTGCTGACCCTCGCCGGCTACTGGATCGGCCGCTACGGGGAGACGACCGGGCGGGAGCGGGCGCACGCTCCGTTCCTGTCGGTCGCGGTCGTCACCGTCCTCTACCAGCTCGGCCTGCTCGTCGTGCACTTCGTGCTCGGCGAGAGCGCGCCGGCGGGAGCCGTGCTGCGGAGCCTGGCGCCGGCGATCGTCCTCAACCTGATCTTGACCGCGCCCCTGTACGCGATCACACGGCGCCTGCTGAAGACCGCCACCCGCGGCGAGCTCAGCACGGAGGTGCAGCTCCTTGGCTAGCACGAGCGCGCCGCCCCGGCCTCCGCGCGCCCGTTCGAGCGAGCGAGACGGGCGCGAGGGCGCGGTCGAGCCCTATCGGCTGACTCCGAAGCTGGCGCGCCGGATCGCCCTCTTGGGGGCGCTCGTGGTCGTCGGCTTCGCAGCCCTCTTCCTCCGTCTGTGGGCGCTCCAGGTGCTCGCCGGCTCCCAGTACGCCGCTCGTGCCCGGGCGAACCAGCTGCGTACGGTGCCGGTGGCTGCGCCGCGCGGCTCGATCGTCGACCGGCACGGCGACGTCCTCGTCACGAACGAGCCGGTCACGGCCGTCGACCTCTGGCCCTCCGGCCTGCCCAAGAACTACAGCCGGCGCGTGCACGAGCTGCGGGCCCTCTCGCGCCTGGCCCGGGTGCCGCTGCACCGGATCACCACGCTGATCCTCGAGCGGCGGCAGGCGGGCGACGTGCTCGACCCGGTCGTGCTGCGGGCTGCCGCCCCGACCGCGATGGCCACGTACCTCGAGGAGCGCGCGGACGCCTTCCCCGGGGTCACGCTCGCCCGCGACTACGTCCTCCGCTACCCGCACGGCTCGCTGGCCGCCCAGCTCCTCGGCTATGTGGGCCAGATCTCGGCGCAGCAGCTGCGCAGCCTGGCCAAGGCGGGCTACCAGCCAGGAGACGAGATCGGCCAGGCGGGCGTCGAGCAGCGGTACGACACGTACCTGCGGGGAGTCGCGGGGACGGCCCGCGTCCGGGTCGACTCGCTCGGCCGGCCCCGCAGCGCTCGCATCCTCGTCACGCCCCCGCAGCCCGGGCAGACGGTGCGGCTGACCCTCGACACGGGGTTGCAGCTCGCCGCCCAGAAGGCGCTCGCCTACGGCATCCAGCTCGCGCGCAACAACGGCCAGTGGGCGGCCGACGGCGGAGCCATCGTCGCCCTCGACCCGCGGGACGGCTCCGTCCTCGCCCTCGCCTCGGCGCCCTCGTACGACCCGTCGGTGTTCACGGGCCGGGTCACGGAGAAGGCGCTCGACGCGCAGGGCCTGACCCCGAAGACGGCGCTCGCGAAGAACTACCCGTCGCTCGACCGCGCCCTCGACGTGACGTATCCGCCAGGCTCGACCTTCAAGCCGCTCACCGCGATCGCCGCGCTCGAGGAGCACCTCATCAAGCCGTACGCCTTCTACCCCTGCACGGGCACCTACGTCGCCCCCGAGGACCGCTCGCACCACATCTGGCACAACTGGGACCCGAACGTCGACCAGGGGATGGACCTGCCGACGGCGCTCGCCTACTCCTGCGACACGTACTTCTACCGGGTCGGCAACGCGTTCTACGAGCTGCCCGTGCAGCGGGGCCAGCCGCTGCAGCGCTGGGCGCGAGCGTTCGGCTTCGGCTCGCCCAGCGGCATCGACGTCGGCCCGGAGGCGACGGGGCTCGTGCCGACGATCGGCTGGAAGCACCGCACGTACACCCGCGCCAGCGACCGCTGCTGCTGGCAGGTCGACCGGCTCTGGAAGCCGGGCGACTCGATCCAGCTCGCGATCGGGCAGGGCGACCTGCTGGTGACACCGATCCAGATGGCGCGCTTCTACGCCGCGATCGCGAACGGCGGCAAGCTCGTGACGCCCCACGTCCTGCTGGACGTCGAGAACCCCAACGGCACGATCGTCCCGACGCCCGCCCCGCCGGCCCCCCGGCCGGTGCCCGGCCTCGATCCCGCCTACCTGAAGATCGTCCAGCAGGGGCTGTACGAGGGGACGCACGATCCCTTCGGCACGTCGTACGGCGTGTTCGGCGACTTCCCCGTCCCGATCGCGGGCAAGACCGGGACGGCGCAGAAGATCGTCTCGCTCCCCGGCTACACCGGCGAGCAGGACCAGTCGTGGTGGTGCGGCTATGGTCCCGTGCAGGCACCGAAGCTCGTCGTCTGCGCGGTGATCGAGAACGGCGGCCACGGCGGGACGGCCGCCGCTCCCGCGGCCGAGCAGGTGTTCGCGAAGTTCTTCCACGTGCGCGCGAGACTGGCAGGAACCATCCACTCCGACTGATGGCCGGCTGATGCTCGAATACGCGGGATCGCAACGGGCCGGGCTGCGCGCCGAGCACGACGCTCCGCGCCTGCTGGCCGTCGTCCGCTCGCTCGACTGGCTCCTGCTCGCGGGAGTGGCCGCCCTCGTCGCGGTGGGGCTCTGGGCGGTGGCCGGCGTGACCCGCTTCGCCATCCCCCACGACCCGGCGTACTACCTCGACCGGCAGATCCTCTACGCCTGCGTCGGCGCCGCGCTGCTGGTAGCCGCCGCACTGGTCGACCCCGACCTGTACCGCCGCTACTGGCGTCCGATCTTCGTCGGCACCGCGGGCGTGATCGCCGCCGTGCTGCTGATCGGGCATGCGGCCCGCGGGTCGACCCGCTGGATCAGCCTCGGCTTCTTCACCTTCCAGCCGTCGGAGTTCGGAAAGCTCCTCTTCGTGCTCGCGCTGGCCGGGCTGCTGGCCGAGCGCCAGCGCGTCCTCGGCTCGTGGGCGACGACGGTCAGGGTGGTCGCCCTCGGCGTCGTGCCGGCGCTGCTCGTCTTCGCCCAGCCCGACCTCGGGACCGCTCTCGTCTACCTCGTCGGTCTCGCGGCCATGCTGTTCGTCGCCGGCGTCCCCTGGCGCCACCTCGCCGCGCTCGGCGGCCTCGCGCTGCTGCTCGTCGTCGCCGTCCTCTGGGCCGCGCCGGCGGCTGGGGTCAGCGTCCTGAAGGGCTACCAGCAGCAGCGCCTGACGTGCTTCACGCACCCCTCGACCTGTCCCGTCGCGGCTCGCTACAACGTCGAGCAGTCGATCACGACGGTCGGCTCGGGGCAGCTGCGGGGACGCGGGCTCGGCGGCGCGACCCAGGTCAACTTCGGCTTTCTCCCCGAGAGCGAGACCGACTTCATCTTTGCCGGCTTCGCCGAGCAGCGCGGCTTCGTCGGCGCGGCGCTCTTGCTCGGCCTCTACCTGCTCGTCCTCTGGCGCGGCCTGCGTGTGATCACGGTCGCCCGCGACCTCTTCTCGGCCGTCGTCGCCGGCGGCATCGTCGTCTCCCTGCTCTTCCAGATCTTCGTCAACGTCGGGATGACGATGGGGATCGCGCCGATCACCGGCATCCCGCTGCCCTTCGTGAGCGTCGGCGGCTCGTCGCTGATCGCCAACCTGGCGGCGATGGGCGTCCTGCTGGCGATCCACGCCCGTGGCCGCGCCTCGCGCTACGCGCGCCGCCGTTGAGGGAGCTTCCGGTCTCGCCCGCGGCGGTGCGGGAGCTGCTGCGCGAGCTCGAGTCCTCGGGCCGGCGACCGCACGTGCTCGCGCTCGGCGGAGCGAGCGAGCTCGCGCCCGTCCTGCGGCGCCAGCTTCTCGGCGGCGGCGGCGAGCCGTCTGCGCTGCGCGTCGGCGAGCCGGAGGGGGCGGACATCTACGTGCACGTGCTGGGAGTCGAGGCGGGCCCCGCGGACGAGGCCCTCCTGCGGCGGGCTCGGCGGGCGCGGGTGCCGACCGTCGCGGTCGCGGTCGGCCCGCTCGCCGGCAGCGCGGCCGTTCCGTACGTCCTGGCCACCGACGTCGTCCGGGTCGCCCCCGGTGAAGGCTTCCCGCTCGCTGCGATCGCCCGGACGGTCGCAGCGCGGCTGCCCGAGGACGCTACGCCCCTCGCGGCTCGGGTGCCGCTCCTGCGCGACGCGGTCTGCGCTCAGCTCGTCGCGTCGTTCGCCCGCACGAACGCCCTCCTGGCCGCGGCCGCCCAGCGGCGAGGAGCGGAGCCGGCGTCGCTGACGCTGCGCCAGCTGCGGCTCGTGCTCCGGCTGGCCCAGGCCTACGGCGAGCAGGACGTCCGTGGCCGGCTGCCGGAGCTGGCAGCGGCGCTCGGCGCGGCGCTCGGGCTACGCGCCCTGGCCCGCAAGGCGCTCGCCGGCTCCCCGCCTGCTCCCTGGGCGCTCAGCGGGCTCGTCGCCTACCTCGGGACCGTCGCGCTGGGCCAGGCGGCGCGCACGCGGTTCGCGCTCGCGTCTACGCCGCCGCCGGCCGCAGCCGGGCGCGCCGAGCCCTGATCGCGCGCAGGCGCTGCGACAGCCGCGCCCACGCCCACGGCTCGATCTCGTGGTAGCGGCCCTCCGACTGGCTCCGCGTCGTCTCGAGATACTCGAACCAGGCATCCGCCTCCTCGATCAACAGGAGCTCTTCGGCCTCACGCTTCGCGGCCACCTGCTCACCTCCGGGTCGTGGATGGCCGGATCGTAGGTCCCGTCCCGGACGGAGTGCCGCCGGAGCGGTTGCTACGCTGGGCTCGCAGGCCATGCCGCAGCTTTTCATCATCGACCACGAGCACGCGCGCACCCCGTACCGGGTCGCTTGCGCGCGCCCAGCCGAAGGAGTTTGTCGTTGCCCTGGTTTCGTTTCCGGAGGAAGTCTTCCGAGCAGCACGAGAGCGCACCACAGCACGAGCAGCACGAGAGTCCAGCCCAGCTCGAGGCTCGGTCCGAGCGTGAGCTGAGCGAGCCGGCCGCCGAGGCGGCCGGGCCGGCCGAGTCGGCCAAACCCAAGCGCCGCCGCGGGAGCCGGGGCGGCCGCAACCGCACGAAGTCCGCCAGCGCCGCCGCCGCCGGAGGCGCGTCCGAGCGCAAGGACGCTGCGCCCGAGCGCACGCCGAGAGACGACAAGCAGCCCGAGCGGCGCGAGCTCTCGCAGCGGCAGGAGCGCCGCCGCGACCAGGCCTCCCGCCGCCGCCGCGAGCCGCCCCGCCGCGCCCCCTTGCCGGCGGCCAAGCGCGAGCTCCTCGTCTCGGTCGACGTGGGCGAGCGCCGCGTCGCCGTCCTCGAGGATGACCGGGTCGCCGAGGTCTACCTCGAGCGGCCGGAGCGTCGCTCGATCGCGGGCAACATCTACCTCGGCCGCGTTGACAACGTCCTGCCCGGGATGGAGGCGGCCTTCGTCGAGATCGGCCTCGAGAAGAACGGCTTCCTCTACGTCGACGAGATCGTCAGCCCCGAGCTCGAGAAGGGACACGGGCGCAAGATCCAGGACCTGATCTCGCGCGGCCAGACGATCCTCGTCCAGGCGGTCAAGGATCCGATGAAGACGAAGGGCGCGCGGCTGACGACCCAGATCTCGCTGCCGGGCCGCTTCGTCGTGCTCGTCCCCCAGGGCGAGGGCCTCGGCGTCTCGCGCCGGCTCGACGACGACGAGCGGGCCCGCCTGAAGGAGATCCTGCGGCGGCTCGACGTGCGGGACGGCGGGGTGATCGTGCGTACGGCCGCCGAAGGCGCCTCGGAGGAGGACATCGAGCGCGACCTCGTCTTCCTGCAGCGGTTGTGGCGCTCGATCCAGGCCCGAGCGAAGGACGCGAAGGCGCCGGAGCTGATCTACCAGGAGGCCGAGCTGCCGCTGCGCGTCGTCCGCGACCTGTTCACCGGCGACTTCGAGAAGGCCTACGTCGACGACGAGCGCACGTACCGGCGCATCGTCGGCTACCTGAAGAAGACCTCGCCGCACATGGTCGAGCGGGTCGTCCGCTACAAGGAGAGGACGCCGCTGATGGAGGCCTTCGGAGTCGAGCAGGAGATCCGCTCGACGCTCAACCGCCGGGTCGATCTGCCCTCCGGCGGCTACCTCGTCTTCGACTACGCCGAGGCCTTCACCGTGATCGACGTCAACACCGGGCGCTTCGTCGGAGGGCGGGGCAAGAGCTCCGGCGGCCGGCTCGAGGACACGATCACGAAGAACAACCTCGAGGCGGTGAAGGAGGTGGTGCGGCAGCTCCGCCTGCGCGACATCGGCGGGATCATCGTCATCGACTTCATCGACATGGCGAACCCCAAGAACCGGGCCACGGTCGAGGAGGCCTTGCGCAGCGAGCTGGAGCGCGACCGCACCAAGACGTACGTCGTCGAGATCTCGCCGCTCGGCCTGGTCGAGATGACCCGGCAGAACGTCACCGACGGGCCGCGCGAGGTGATGACCCGCAAGTGTCCGACCTGCGGCGGCGACGGCATCGTCTACTCCGAGGCGTCCGCGGCGATCGACGCCGAGCGGCGCCTGCGGGCGCTCGCCGCCGGCTCCCGCGCCCAGGCCTTCCGCGTCGAGCTGGCCGACCCGGTCGCCAGCGCCCTCGTCGGAGCGGGCGCCCGCCGTCTCGTCGAGCTGGAGGCCGTGACGAAGCGGCGCTTCTTCCTCGCGGGCAAGCCCGGTGCGCAGCTCGACCACTTCGTCGTGCTCGCCGAGGGCAAGCTGGCCGATCTCGCGCCGGCGGCGCCGGTCGAGGAAGGGCGGGAGACGATGGTCCAGCTCGTCGAGGTCGACCGCTACGACGCCGCGGCGGCGGTCGGCAGGCTCGACGGCCTGGAGGTCGTCGTCGCCGACGCGGCCCCCTTCGTGGGCAAGCGGCTCAAGGTGCGAATCGAGCGGGTGCTCGACGGTCGCGCGTACGCGCTGCCGGCGCGCAAGACGAAGGAGCTGCCCGAGCCCCTGACGGCCGAGGCGGAGGCGGAGAAGCCGACGCGCAAGCCGCCGGCGCGCAAGGCCGCGCCGGCCGCAGGCGAGCCGGCGGCCGGCGAGCCCCGAGCGCCTGAGGCCGAGCCGGGCGAGCCGGGCGAGCCGGGAGCGGCCGAAACGGAGGCGGCGAGCCGCGAGGCGACCGTCGCCGGGGCCGAGCAGGCCGAGGGGGAGCGCGCGGCGGGCCGCAGCGGCCGGCGCGGCAGCCGGGGCGGCAGGCGCCGGCGCAAGCCGGCCGGCGCGCTCGGCGCCGCCGAGGCGGCCGCCCAGCAGGAGCTGGAGGCCGCTGGCGCGACCGACGAGGCTCCCGAGCCGCCCCGCAGCGTGACCATCCACGTCCCCGGCGAGGATCTCGGCCGCGAGGGCGCCGTCGAGGCGGTCGAGCAGGAGCCGGCTGAGCAGGCGCCCGAGGAGCCGGCGGGCGCGACCGCCGCGGATCGCGGCGAGGACGGCGACGCCCCTGCCAAGCCGAAGCGCAAGACGCGCCGCGGCTCGCGCGGAGGCCGCAGGCGCCGCAAGCGCGCCGCGGTGGCCGAGAACGGCGGCCCCGACGGGGTCGAGCGCGGCGAGGGCGAGCCCGGCGACGAACCGGAAGCCGGGGAGCGCCGGGAAGCCCAGGCCGTCGCCACGAACGGCGACTGGGGCTACGTGCCGATGTCGGAGTGGCTCGACGAGATCGAGTCGCGCTGACGAGCGGCGGCGCGGCGTTCGACGGCTCCGCCTCGGCTACACTGGGGCTCTCGCGGGCGCAGGCCCGCGTTTCCGCGCCATGAGTTCCTACGCGATCATCAGCCTCGGCGGCAAGCAGTACCGCGTCCGGGAGGGCGAGCGGCTGCTCGTCGAGCGCCTGCGGGCCGACGAGGGCTCGACCCTCCATCCGCGCGTCCTGCTCGTGGGCGGGGACGGGACGACCGACCTCGCGCCGACGGCGACGGTCACCGCGCGCGTCGTCGGGCACGAGCTGGGCGAGAAGGTCCGGATCGGCAAGTACCGCCGCCGCACCGGCTACCGCAGGCACGCCGGCCACCGCAGTCGCCTGACGCGGATCGAGATCGAGTCGATCGGCGCCGCCCGCGCGGCCAGGGCGGCGAGGCAGCCGAGGGAGAAGGCCGCCCCTCCGGCGGCCGAGCCGGCCGGCCAGCCGAAGGAGGCGGCGCTGCCGGCGGGCTACGCATCGCTGACGGTCGCGCAGATCTCGCAGGCGGCGAGCGCCTGGCGCCGCGAGCAGATCGAGGCGGCGCTCGAGCACGAACGTTCGGGGAAGGCGCGCAAGGGCGCCCTCGCCGCGCTCGAGCGCGCACTGGAGGAGCACGGCTGATGGCCCACAAGAAGGGACTGGGCTCGTCGCGCAACGGGCGCGACTCGAATCCGAAGATGCTCGGCGTCAAGCTGTTCGCCGGGCAGGAGGTGTCGGCGGGGATGATCCTCGTCCGCCAGCGCGGCACGCGCTTCCATCCCGGCCCGGGCGCCGGGATCGGCAAGGACGACACGATCTTCGCCCTGCGCGACGGCAAGGTCGCCTTCCGGACGAGCGGCGAGCGCCGCTTCGTCTCGGTCGTCGACGGCGACTGAGCCCGCCGGCCCGCTGGCCCGCGCGGGCTTTCGGGGCGCCTGCAGCGACGAGGAGCGTGTCGCGATGTTCCACGACCGAGCCAGACTGATCGCCGTCGCGGGCCGGGGCGGCGACGGCGCGATCCACTTCCGGCGCGAGAAGTACGTGCCGCGCGGCGGGCCCGACGGCGGCGACGGCGGCGACGGCGGCGACGTCGTCCTCGTGGCCGACCCGCGGCGGCGCGACCTCTCCGGCCTGCGGCCCAACCAGAAGCTGCGCGCCGGCCGCGGCGGCCCCGGCGGCGGTCGGCTCTCGAACGGTGCCCGGGGGGAGGACGCCGTGCTCGCCGTCCCGGTCGGCACCCAGGTCTTCGCCGGCGGCGAGCTGCTCGCCGACCTGGCCAGCCCGGGGGCGCGCGTCGTCGTCGCCCAGGGGGGCGCGGGGGGCCGTGGCAACAAGCGCTTCGCCGGCCCGAGCCGGCAGACGCCGCGGTTCGCCGAGGTCGGGCTCCCCGGCGAGGAGCGAGCGCTCGAGCTGCGGCTCAAGCTCCTCGCCGACGCCGCTCTCGTCGGCTTTCCGAACGCCGGCAAGTCGTCGCTTCTGGCCCGGCTCTCGAACGCCCGGCCGAAGGTCGCCGACTACCCGTTCACGACCCGCTCGCCGGTCCTGGGAACGGTCGAGGCTCCCGACGGCCGCCAGCTCGTGGTCGCGGACGTGCCCGGCCTGATCGAGGGGGCGAGCGAGGGGGTCGGGCTCGGCCACGAGTTCCTCGCCCACCTCGAGCGCGCCCGGCTCCTGCTGCACGTGATCGACGCAGGGCTCGAGGACCCGGAGGGCCGCTGGCGGGCGATCGACGCGGAGCTCGCCGCCTACGGCGCCGGCCTCGACGAGCGGCCTCAGCTCGTCGTCCTGAACAAGATCGACCTGCGGCCCGAGCCGCCCGGTTTCTCGGTCGAGGACGAGCGGATCCTCGCGGTGCTGCCGGTTTCGGCCGTCAGCGGCGCTGGCCTCGACGCGCTGCGGCGCGCCCTGTTCGAGCTCGCACCTCCGGAGCCGGAGCAGCCCGCGGCCGCGGCGGCGGAGGCGGAGCTGGCGGAGTACCTCGTCTACCGGCCTCGCCCGGCTCGGCCGCCGTTCCGCGTCTACCGCACCGAGCGCGGCTTCCGCGTCAGCGGGGCGCCGCCGGCCCAGCCCGAGCTCGAGGCCATCCTGCGCGCCGCGGGCGCGCGCCCCGGCGACGAGGTCGAGCTGGGAGGCGACGTCCTCGAGTGGGAGTGAGCCGCAGCGTGCTGCTCGGCGGGGCCTTCGACCCGCCCCACCTGGGCCATGTGGCGCTCGCCGACGCTGCCCGCCTCCACTTCGCCGTCGAACGGCTGGTCGTGCTGGTGAGCGAACGCCCCGGCCACCGGACGGTGCAGGCGCCGGCCGCCGACCGGCTCGCGCTGGCGCGCGCCGCCTTCCCCCGCGACGACGTCCGCCTCGACCCGTACCCGTACACGGTCGAGCTGCTACGGGCCGAGTCGTTCCCGGACCCGCTGCTCGTGCTCGGCGCCGACGAGCTGCGCCGCTTCTGTCGCTGGCGCGAGCCGGACGAGGTGCTGCAGCGGGCGCGGCTCGCCGTCGCCGCTCGCCCCGGCGTATCGCGCGCGGAGCTCGAGCCGGTGCTCCGGCGGCTCGCCCGGCCCGACCGCGTCGTCTTCTTCGAGCTCGAGCCGTGCCCGGCCTCGTCGACCGAGGCCCGCCGGCGCGCGGCGGCCGGGGAGCCGCTCGACGACCTCGTGCCGGCAGCGGTGGCGCGGCTGATCGAGCAGCGGGGCCTGTACCGTCCGTGACGCGGGGCTACACTGGCGGGCAGCGACCGAAGGACGCGAGCAGACTCTGACTGCACTGGAACAGGCCCGCCGCATCGCCGCTCTCGCCCGCGAGAAGCTGGCCGAGGACATCGTGATCCTCGACATGCGGCCCGAGTGCTCGTTCACGGACTTCTTCGTGATCGCGACCGGGCGTAACCCGCGGCAGACGGCAGCGATCTGGGAGGAGGTGCACGCGGGTCTGAAGCGGCAGCGGCTCCTGCCCCAGAGCGTCGACGGGGTGCGCGAGGGCGTCTGGATCGTGGCGGACTACCTCGACGTCGTCCTCCACGTCTTCACGCCCGAGGCGCGTGGCTTCTACCGGCTCGAGGAGCTGTGGAGCGACCTGCCGTCGGTCTCCCTCGACGCGGCCGCGGTCTGATCCGCGCGTCCGCTCAGGCGGGCTCCAGGCCCCGTCGCGTGAGCAGGACGTTGCCCGTCTGGGTCGGCAGCCCCGTCAGGAGCTTGCCGCCGAGGCGGATGTCGAGGCTCGGCGGGTCGCCGATCCGGATCCAGAGGGGCCCGTGGGCGAGGCTCACGGGCAGGCTCTGGCCCTGCGGCAGCGTGTCCTCGTAGAGGAGGGGGCCGCTCGCGCTCCCCTGGCGGATCTCCAGCCAGCAGTTGCCGCGCGAGGCGACGAGAAGGGCTCGGCTCGGGAGAGCGGCGACACGCGGGTGGCGGTGCGGCTTCTTCGCCGGCGGCTTGCTGCTGGTGGTGGTCGCGGTCGAGACAGACTGCGGCGGCGAGCTCGAGCCCGGGGAGCGCGTGAGCCGCCAGGCGGCGACGCCGGCGACGATCGCGACGAGCGCGACGACGGCGAGCGCCGACCGCAGCGGCCCGCTCCCGCCCAGCCGGGGCACCGGTCGCAGCGGCCGCTCCGGCGCGAGGGCAGGCTCGTCGCGCTGGGCGAAACGGCTGTTGTACTCGTCGACGTAGAGGTTGCCGTCGAGGCCGAGGAAGTCGGCGTACGTCCGCAGGAAGCCCTTGACGTACACCTCGCCCGGCAGCAGCTCCCAGCGCTCCTCCTCGAGCGCCTGCAGGTAGCGGTCGCGGATCCGGATGGCCTGCTGGACGTCGGCCGGCGTCAGGCCCCGCTTGATCCGCGCCTCGCGCAAGCTGGCGCCGATCTCGAACATGCGGGGATTGTGGCTCATGTCGCGCTGCGCCGCCGTCCGCCCGCCCGCGAGTCGAGCGCCACACCGCCCGACGCTCCGTCTACCCTCAGCCGGATGCCACGCGCCCCGCTGATCCGGCCGAAGCCCGGCGAGGCCGACCCCAAGCTGTACCAGGCGGCCGACCCCGGCTACACCGCGAACTTCTCGCGCGACAGCCTCACCTACGCCCTGCTCGCCGAGGATCTCGCGGCCCTGCGCTCGCAGGTCGCGTTCTCGGCCCGCCGCCAGGGCCGGCGGCGCGACCCGCAGACGGGGGAGGAGCCAGGCAAGATCCACCACGAGCTGCCCGGCGTGCAGATGCGAGGACTGTGGACGACCTACAACGCCTGCGACACGACGGCCCTGTTCGTCATCGCCGTCAACCACCTTGCCTTTCGCGGCGAGCGAGGCATCCGGCGCCGGTACCGCGACAACCTGTACCGGGCGGTCGAGTACATCCACGAGCACCTCTCGGGCGACGTCTTCTACGAGGACCCCAAGCAGTGCGGAGCCGAGCGGTTCGCGCTCAAGGTCACCTACTGGAAGGACTCCGAGCTGAACGTGCCGGGGGAAGACCGGGAGCCGAAGTATCCGATCGCCTACAGCCTGGTGCACTTCCAGTGCAAGACCGCGCTCCGGGCGGCTGCACGGCTCCTGCGCTCGCGCGAGCTGCGAGAGCAAGCCGACGCCATGATCGAGCGCGGCTTCGAGACGTTCTGGCGCGGCGACCACTTCGCGGTGGCGGTGCAGGGGGACGGCACGGTGATCGACCCGCCGTCGAGCGACTCCCTGCACTCCCTCCTCTACCTGCGCCGAACGGAGATCTCGCCGGGCGCGGCCGAAGCGATCGTCGACTACAGCGAGCAGCTCGCGACCCGCTACGGGTACCTGCCCGGCCTGGCACAGGCGGAGGGCGGCGACGAGTACCACACCCGCTGGGTCTGGGTGCACGAGCAGGCGCTGCTCCACGCAGCCGCGCGCCGGCACGGGCTCGAGCGGGCGGCGCAGATCGCCGAGCGGATCGTCCCCGCGCTCGCCTTCGGGTTCCCGGAGCTGATCGACCCGGTGACCGGCCGGCCGGGCGGGAATCCGACCCAGCTCTGGTCGATCGGAGCCCACGTCTACTTCGAGCGGGTACGGGTGGCGAAGGCTCTCAGCCGGCTGCTGGAGAACGGAGACCGACTGGCCGCGGAGGCGGTCGCCTGATGCGCGTCGCGATCGTCGCTGGACCGCACTACCCGGTGCCTCCCCTCCGCTACGGAGGCACCGAGCGCGTGATCGGCTACCTCGTGCGCGGCCTGCTCGAGGAGGGACACGAGCCGGTGCTGCTCGCCTCCGGCGACTCGAAGGTGGAGTGCGAGCTGGTGCCGATCTGCGACGCGGCGATCGGCTTTCCGGCCCGCAGCTCGGAGGTGCCCGCCCACGAGGCGCTGCGGGCCGAGATCGAGCGGCGCACCAGGGAGGAGCTGCGGCGGCTGCTGCCGCGCGTCGACCTCGTCCACTCGCACGGGTTCGACCTGATCGACTTCCAGGACTTCCCCAACCTGACCACGCTGCACGGCGCGATCGGGTTCACCGAGCTCGCCTACTACCTGCAGCGGAAGAACCTGTACTACGTCTCGATCTCCCGCAACCAGCAGGGCGCTTGCCCCGACCTGCAGTACGTCGGAGTCGTCTACAACGGCGAGGACCCGGAGCCGTTCCCGATCGTCGAGGAGCCCGACGACTACCTCTGCTTCCTCGGCCGGCTCGACGACGAGAAGAACCCGCATCTCGCGATCCAGCTCGCGATCAACCTCGGCCTGCCGATCAGGCTGGCCGGCAAGGTCGACTTCCAGGGCGAGCGCTACTTCGAGGAGCGAGTTCGGCCCTACCTCGACCACCCGCTCGTCGAGTTCCTCGGCGAGCTCGACTTCGACGAGAAGGTCGAGCTGCTCGCGCACGCCCGCTGCAACCTGCACCCGACCGGCTTTCGCGAGCCGTTCGGGCTGACCGTGCTCGAGGCCGCCTTCTGCGGCACGCCGACGCTCGCCATCGCCCGCGGCTCGATGCCGGAGCTGATCGAGGTCGGCCGGACGGGCATGCTCGTCGAGGACTTCGTCGAGGGTTACCACCAGATCGAGCGCTGCTTCGAGATGGACCGGGCGTACATCGCCCAGCGGGCCCGGCTCCTGTTCAACTACCGGACGATGACGAAGCAGTACCTGCGCGCGTACGAACGCGTGATCGACATCTTCGAGACGCGGAGAGAGCAGGACCGGATCATCCGCTCCCTGGCCGCGAAGGCGAAGTCCGACCTCGAGTCGATCTGGCAGGAGGAGACGCGGGCCGGCGAGGGCGAGAAGACGCGCTCCCCGCTCGCGTGAGCCGCGGGCCTCGCCGGCGGACGCACCGCGTCACGCCCGAGGCCTACGCACCGTCCGGAAAGTGG
>Ga0209061_1001386_pt1 | contig 40853 bp, 42 predicted proteins | sample Coa_R1_10_FD_187157 | JGI IMG/M metagenome (GOLD analysis project Ga0209061, IMG submission 187157) | Surface soil microbial communities from Centralia Pennsylvania, which are recovering from an underground coalmine fire - Coalmine... | ecosystem: Environmental > Terrestrial > Soil >... | reverse complement strand
CGAATATGGCGGGGATCTCCGTAGCAGGGCGCGCTTTCTGCTGGAGATCATCCAAGCGATCCGCGCCCGCGTTGGCAGCGGATTCCATCTTCAGGTCAAATTCAGCGCTGTGGACCACAACAACGTCATTCCCTGGGAAAAAAAGGGGAACACGCTCGAAGATAGTCTGCAGCTGGCGAAATGGATCGAGGAAGCCGGAGCGGATGCACTCCATATCTCGATTGGAAGCCTTTTCCCCCACCCGCTTAATCCGCCGGGGGACTTTGACTTCGACACGATCGAGAAGACCTACGACACGATGCTCTCCTCGGGCACATATACATTTAGAAATTATCTGCTGTTCCGCTACAAATTCCTGCGGCCGATCTTCCGCTGGGTGTGGTTCAGGATGAAGAAGGGCCTTCCCGTCGAAGGTGTCAGTCTCGAACATGCCCGCGCCATTAAAAAGGCCGTCTCAATCCCCGTGATCAGCACGGGGGGTTATCAAACCGCGTCCATTGTCAGGGATGCGATCACAACGGGTGCCGCCGATGGCGTCGCCATTGCCCGGGCTCTCATCGCTAATCCCGACCTGCCAAAACAATGGGAAGCTGGGCGCGATCAGCCTCTTGTTCCCTGTACACATTGCAACAAATGTTTGCTCAATGACCCAAAGAATCCGCTGGGCTGCTATGAATTATCACGGTTCGGCGGAGACTATGAAAAAATGCTGGATGAAATATACTCCGTCTATCGCGTGCGTCCGGAGCTTGCCATCCCGTAAGGGTAAATCCGCTTGACGGTAAACAGGGAGGGGCCTGTGGAAAAGCAACTCAGCGGTTGGGCGCGCGCCGCCGTCATCATTCTCGCCTTGATTATCGGCGTGCCGGGTGCCGCCGTGCTGACGATTGGGGGCGTCTTGGCGTGGCGCTACCTGCGTCCAGAGACAACTCCTGAATACTCCAACATTGTCGAGCACTTCAAATACGGCTCAATCGGCAGTGAGGTCAGCGGCCTTCCTTATTGGGTATGGAAAGCGCTTCCCGATCTGTTTCCCGAAAAATTTAATGGCAAGGATTTGAGCGTCTTCGGCTTTCTCTATGAGACCGATTCCAGCGGGAACAAGCGGGATCTTCCGATTGGTCTCAGCCGGCGGACGATCCAGGGTGTCGAGCGGGCATGGTTCAATTGCGCGCTCTGCCATACCGGCACTGTGCGGGAAAACGCGAACGCCTCCCATCAGATCATCCCGGCCATGCCGTCGAACAATCTGGATCTCCATGCCCTCGTGACTTTCGTCGTCGAGATGGCGGATAGCCCGCAGCTTGGACCCGACAAACTGATTCCGGCAATGAGAAAGGCAGGGGCAAAAATCGACTGGCTCGACGAACAGGTTTGGCGCTTCGCGGTGATCCCGAGGCTGCGTGAGGCGCTCATAGAGCAGCGCGCCAATCTTGGCCCGCTTTTGGCGTACCAGCCGGCGTGGGGGCTTGGCCGCGTGGACACTTTCAACCCCTACAAGGTGATCCAGTTTCACGAGCGGTTCGAAGATCTGACCGACGCCGAAAAAATCGGTGTTGCCGATTTTCCCTCGATCTTCAACCAAGGCCCGCGCGGCGAGAAGAAGATGGAGCTGCACTGGGATGGCAATAACGCCTCTCTGCAGGAGCGCAATCTGAGTGCCGCCCTCGGCGCCGGAGTCACCGAGCAATCGGTGGATCATGCCTCGATCGGCCGGGTCGCCGAATGGCTTCTAAATCTTCATCCGCCGGCGAGCCCCTATCGTCCCGACCCCGTGCAAGTCGAGGCGGGGCGGCAAATCTATGCTGCCCACTGCGCAGCCTGTCATGGTTCGCAGGGATCTGAGGGTTATGTGTTCGAAGGGGCCGCGCTTGGCAAAGTCGAGCCGAACGCAACGCTCGGCGCAGATAAGTCCCGGCTTGACAGCTATACCGAGAAGCTTCGCGACTACCAGCTGACGCTGTTCAAGGATGTTGACGGCGGCAAGTACAGGTTCCGCTATTTCAAGAAGACCGATGGCTACGCCAATCTGCCGCTCGATGGCTTATGGCTGAGGGCGCCTTATTTGCACAATGGGTCTGTCCCGACGCTCGCCGATCTCCTGTTGCCGCCCGGTCAGCGGCCAGAAGCTTTCGTGCGGGGCTTGGATGTGCTCGACCCAGAAAAGGGCGGCTTCGAAGCGCCGCCCTGCACGCCTGGCCAGGCAGTCGCGGCGGGCGAGTGTTTTGACACCAGCCTCCGCGGCAATTGGAATGGCGGGCATGAATACGGAACCGATCTTCCCGCGAATGATAAGGCCTCTCTCTTGGCCTATCTTCTGACGTTTTAAGGCGAAGGACTCGATCCGCCGCGAAGGGGAGTGCCGGATGACGGATAGCAGCTATTTGCTTTGGTTCCGGCGAGTCATGTGGCTCGGCATCACGGCCAACGTGGCCGTTGCCATTTTCAGCATCGCGAAGACAGACACTGTTCTGGAGTTCCTGAAGTTGCCTCAGGCCGAACCTTTAGTTTGGCCGCGTTTCGCTGCTTTCCTCCTGATCCTCCTCTCGGGCTTTTACGTCCCTGCGGCAATCGATCCGCCGCGCAGCCTCTTCGCTGCGGTCTTCGCCGTCGTCTGCAGGTTCGGCGGTGTAGCTTTTTTCTCCATCACCGGAGGCCGCTACATCGTATTCGGGTTGTTCGACCTCACATTCGGGCTGCCCGAGGCAATCCTGCTGGCTTTGGCCTTTCTTACGTCCCGCGGGACTAAAAAATAGGAAGACGATAATGAAAAGGGCCTTCTGGTTTGGCGCATTCGTGATCGTCCTCCTGGGAGGGGGCATCGGCTGGACCGTCTATGACAAGCTGTTCCGTAAGGAGTTTCCGGTTTTTGCGTCGGATAGCGACCATTTCAAATACGGATCGATCGGGAACGACAGTGTCAACGGCTTGCCATATCTTGTCTGGCAGGTGCTTCCCAGCATTTGTCCGGATCTCCTTCCCGGACCTGGCGGCTATGCCTCCCTTGGCTTTGTCTGGGAGCCCGGCCACAGCCGCGATGACGCGCCTGTCGGTATCTCGCGCGCCCGGATCGGCTTCGAGCGTGCGGCTATAAATTGCGCTTTCTGCCATCACACAGTGGCCCGCATGGATGCGAAGGCTTCTCCCGCCATTTATCCTGGCGGCCCCTCGAATATCATCGACGTGCAGGGCTATCAGCGGTTTCTGTCAAATTGCGCCGCGGATCCGCGCTTCACGCCCGACGTTCTGATTCCCGCTATTGAAAAAAAGGCGCCGCTGTCCCTGGCCGATCGCCTGCTTTACCGGTTTGTGATCATTCCAGCGACGCGAAAGGGTCTTCTTGAGCAAAAAGCTCAAATGGCCTGGACCGAGAAACGGCCAAAATGGGGAGCAGGCCGGATTGATCCGTTCAATCCGGTCAAATTCGGAATGCTTCATCTTCCCGATGATGGCACAATTGGCAATTCCGACATGCAAGCCGTGTGGGGCCTCGATGCCCGCAATGCGATACGGCCGAACGCGCCTTTGCATTGGGATGGCCTGAACACATCCATCCATGAAGTTGCGGTGAGCTCGGCTCTCGGGGACGGCGCGACGGGGAAGACCTTCGACTTTGCGTCGATTGCCCGGATGGAGCAGTTCATGCGGAGCACCCCCGCGCCCGCGCCGCCCTATAAGCCCGATGCAGCGCTCGTCCAGAAGGGTGCCGCCGTATTTGCTGAGAATTGCGCCGAGTGCCACGGCAAGGACGGCAAGCGGACCCTGACCATCATCCCGCTCGCTGAAATCGGAACCGACAGGCACCGGAGCGACATGTGGACAACCCAAGCGCGCGACGCCTACACCAATTACAAAGAGGGCTATGATTTCGGCTTCAAATCATTCCAAAAGGTCGAAGGCTATATCGCCGAGCCCCTCGACGGAGTATGGCTGACGGGACCCTATCTCCATAACGGATCGGTGCCGACAATCGCCGATCTGCTCAAACCTGCCGGCGAGCGTCCAAAAGCATTTATACGCGGCACAACGGTGCTCGACGCCGACAAGATCGGGTTTCTCGCGGAGCCCTGCATTCCAGGCCAAAAGGTTGAATCCGGTTATTGCTTTGACACAACGGAAACCGGCAACGCGCCTTCGGGCCACATCTATGGAACGGCCTTGCCGCCCCAGGACAAGGAAGCTCTGATTGCCTATTTGAAAACGCTTTGAATTTATGAATGAGGCCTGCCCCAGCCATAAACAGCGAGAAGCACGGCCATGTGCGGAGAACTAAATGTAAACTGAACGGAAAGGCCTCCACATATTGCCTCCACATATTGAAGGGCTTCAGGCACATGCCGGCACATTATACCAAATTGGCGCCAGCCCATTGGCGCGCCTCAACGCATTATGAGCCATGCATTTGGGCTGCTCTGCTCTGGAATGATTCAGGATTCCGGGTCCAGAGGGTAAAGGCATGCGCTTTCCGCTTAGATAAAGTGCAACTGCTCGAATCCTTTTTCCTGCTGCGGTTGCCTCGCGTAATGCGCTTAATATAGTATATCGTGTGTTCAAATTGTTCTTCAAAAGTCACTTAACTCATAAAGCATCATGCGCCGGATTTTCGCGGTGCAACAGGGGGGCAGGATGGCACGGTCAAGGATGCGCAGCGGCTGGCTCCCAATTTTGTCGAGCCTTTTGTTTGTTGCGGCGTGGAGCTCGTCTGCTCAATCCCAATCGGAGCAAAGGTTGGATGAGGCGCAGCGGGCAGGGCGGGAGGCTTCGACATTCCCGCAGGCCGATGAAGATTATTTTCACGACATGGACAATGGGGTGGCGCTCAGCCCGGAAGAGATCAAAGGCCGCAATATGTGGCTGGTCTGGACCGGCGGCAATGATCGTCAATGGGATAAGCTCACAACGTCATCGACCCTCGGCTACCATGATCTACTGAAGGTCGTGACCTCACATCCGAGCCAGACTTATTGCTACGGGAAATGTGATCGCGACTCGCGCTGGCGCTGGCTTGGAGCCATCAATGAGCCTTGCTTCGAGAAGCCAACTGGCCCGGATCCCGACCGTTTCGGACTCTGGCTCGATGTGCGGCGCAAGGACTGCCCGCCCGACCCCTTCGAGAATGAAGCAAAATATCCCGGCGTCAAAATTGGCGCGCGCGGCCAGCCCATTGGCGGCGGTAAGGTTTTACCTGTCGGCTCCTACTTCGGCTATGCCACGGGAATCGTGGGATTGCGCCTTTTCCCTAATCCGGATTTCGATGAGAAAGCCGCGAAGAACTGGGATCCGGAAAGGTATTATACCGACCCGGATTATTACAACGATCCAAAGCTTGTGCGGCCCTATCGCGTCGGCATGTCCTGCGCCATGTGCCACGTCGGCCCAAGCCCGATTCACCCGCCCGCCGATCCGGCCCATCCCGAATGGGCGCATCTCAGCTCGACCGTTGGCGCCCAGTATCTGTGGTGGAACCGTCTCTTTGCCTACAGGGCAGACCTCACGGATTTTGTTCATCAGCTGACCAACACCTATGCGCCCGGCACCACGGAAACGTCCATTGTTTCAACCGACTACATCGTCAACCCGCGGTCGAATAACGCGATCTACAATCTTGGCGCGCGTCTCGATATAGCGCGCCGCTGGGGCAAGGAGACGCTGAAGGGCGACGAACTGAAGAATGCGCAGCTCCCTGGTTTCTTTGATCCCCCGGATACGGCCTGGTCGCCGCGCGTGCTCAAGGACGGCGCCGATTCGGTCGGCGCGCTTGGGGCTCTGAACCGTGTCTATGTCAACATCGGACTTTATAGCGAAGACTGGTTCACACACTTCAATCCCGTATTGGGCGGTAAACCGATTTCGCCTTTCTCTATCAAAAACGCCGAAGAAAATTCCGCCTATTGGCGGGCGACAGAGGCGGGCACACCGTTCATAGCGAAGTTCTTTCTGAAAGCGGGCCAGCCAGATCATCTGAAAGACGCCCCAGGCGGGGACAAATATCTCACGGCCGGCGAGGCGGTATTGAAACGCGGAAAAATCGTTTTCGCCGAGACCTGCGCACGGTGTCATTCGAGCAAGCTGCCGGAGTCCGCCTGGAAAGCGCTCGATCCGGGGGGCTGCTCCGGACCAGACTATCTCAAATGTTTTAAGCGCTATTGGAAGCTGACCGAAACCAGTGATTTCAAGTCACAAATGCGGGACATCGTTTTGGCGCCGGACTTCCTTGACAATAATTACCTTTCGACCGATGCGCGCATCCCTGTCACACTGCTGCGAACCAACGCGTGCAGCCCGCTCGCAACCAATGCGATCCGCGGCAACATATGGGATAATTTCTCATCATCGACCTACAAGGATCTTCCATCCGTCGGAGAGATCACGGTTCAGGATCCATTTACAGGCGAACGCTGGCACTATTCGATGCCAGGAGGCGGCCTTGGCTTCACGCGCGTTCCTTCGCTTGTCAGCGAGTGGGCAAACGCTCCGTTCCTGATCAACAAGCGAATCGGTCCATTCGACGAAAATCCTTCGGTCGAAGCCAGGATGAAATCCTTCCAAGCGTCGATCGAGCAACTGCTCTGGCCCGAGAAACGCCCTGCCGAGCCTGGGCTCGATGGCTTCATCATGCGGACGACGGAACGAAGCTGGGTCAGGATCCCCAAGCGTCAAATTCCGCCGGAGCTGTCGAACCTCTTTGGCTCCTTGCCGGAGCCCTTCCCCAGTCTCTTAAAGGAGCCAATCTCCCGTCTTTTCGATAAGGATGGCAACTTCGAGCTTGGTCCAATCCCAAAAGGCTTCCCAATATACCTTGTCAACTATCAGCCGCTGGTTGATATCCAGACTTTCGATGGGAAAGTGAAACACGAGGAAAATTTTGTTGCGCTGCTCGGAAAGCTCGCTGCCAATTTGCCGCCGCCAAGCCCGAACGCAAGCGATGAAGAGATGCTCGGCTGGTTGAAAAACTTGCGGGAACCGCTGCTGAAGCTCAGCAAATGCCCGGACTTTGTCGTCAACCGCGGTCACTATTTCGGCACAGCCAAGTTCAACGATACCGAAGGTTTAAGCGAGGACGAGAAATCCTTTGGCCCCGAGCCAGTATTGAGCGATGATGACAAACGCGCCCTGATCGAATTTATCAAGACGTTCTAGGCCAACTGGCAGACCCGGGGACCGCGGCGCATGAGTGATTGCGATTATGTCGTCGTCGGTTCGGGCGCCGGAGGCGGCACGCTGGCTGCGAGGCTCGCAGAAGCTGGCATGCGGGTCGTCCTCCTCGAAGCAGGCGGCGATCCGCATGATGACGGCGCCGCCGGACTGCCGGAAGATTATGATGTGCCCGCTTTTCACACATTCGCTTCTGAAAATCCTGCAATGAGCTGGAATTTTTTCGTGCGCCATTATGCGGACGAGAAGCAGCAAAGGGCGGATTGGAAAGCGAGGCTAGACCCCGGCACGGGTAAAGCCGCCGTCTTCTACCCGCGTGCTGCTGCCCTTGGCGGCTGTACCGCGCATAATGCCATGATCTTTCTTGCTCCCCACGAATCCGACTGGGATGAGATTGCACGCATTACGGGCGATGATTCCTGGCGCGCCCGGAACATGCGCCGCTATTTCCAGCGGCTGGAAAATTGCCTTTACAGACCGCTGCCGCGTTTTCTTCATTGGTTTGGCCTTGACCGGACGCGCCATGGCTGGGCGGGCTGGCTAGATACAGAGCGGGCGCTGCCGCGAAGCGCATTTGGCGATGATCAGCTTGTGCATATGGTCATCGGTTCGGCATGGGACATCCTGCGGACCGAACCGCGATGGAAAGCCGCGATCCGGCGTTTGCTGAAAGGAGAGGCGGATCCCAACGATCAGCGGCTCCTTCATCATCGCGCCGAGGGGCTTTGCTATGCGCCGCTGACAACGAGAAACCATCGAAGGATAGGCGCGCGCGAGCGTGTCAGGGAGGTCAGCGCGCTCTATCCAGACCGGCTGCGCGTCGTTCTGAATGCGCTTGCCACCCGTGTGATATTCGATGCCGGAAATCGCGCCATAGGCGTCGAATATTTGGAGGGCAAGCGGCTTTATCGAGCCCATGAAGCGCCCAACGGCGCGCCTGGCATCCGGCGCGAAATCCGGGCCGCGCGGGAAGTCATTTTGGCGGGCGGAGCCTTTAACACGCCCCAGCTTTTGATGCTTTCGGGAATTGGTCCGAGGGACGTCCTCGAAAGACACGGGATCGAGGTCCGGTCGGAGCTTGCCGGTGTCGGCCAAAATCTTCAGGACCGTTATGAAGTTGCGGTCGTGCATCAAATGAGGCAGCCGTGGGAATCCCTCGCGGGCGCAAAATTTAGCACGGACGATCCGCAATACCGCCAATGGCTTCACCGCCACGACGGCATGTATATTTCAAATGGGGCGGCGATTGCGTTTACGCGGCGCTCTGCACCGGAGAAGCCTGATCCCGATCTTTTCTGCATGGCCCTGCTCGCGCGCTTCAAAGGCTATTACCCGGGCTATTCACGCGAGATCCGCGAGCATCTCGATTACCTGACTTGGGCCATCTTGAAAGCGCACACAATCAACCGGGCTGGTTACGTGACATTGCGTTCTGCCGATCCGCGCGAATGTCCGGAGATCAATTTTCGTTATTTCGGTGAAGGCACCGATGGCGGAACAGAAGATCTAAAGGCTGTCATCGCGGGTATCCGAATGGTCCGCGCCATCACCGCCAGATTGAAGCAGCAAGGGCTGATTGGCGCAGAGGAACTGCCCGGCGAGAGCCTCCAGAGTGATGAAGAGCTTGCCCAGCATGTGCGCGACACGGCCTGGGGCCATCATGCTTCTTGCACCTGCCAGATCGGCGCGCCTGAGAAAGGCGGCGTCCTGACCGGCGACTTCAAAGTGCACGGAACGCGAGGCTTGCGCATCGCCGATGCGTCCGTCTTTCCCCGCATTCCAGGTTTTTTCATCGCGAGCGCGATCTACATGATCGCCGAGAAGGCCGCCGCCGTCATCCTGCAAGAAGCAGCATTGTCAGATTAACGGTTGCGGTGCCAGAGCTGGCGTCTCATTGACTTTAACCGGCCTAACGGCCGGCCAAGGCCCCGGCAAATCTTGGCTCGCACAGCCAAGCAATAAAGCAACTGTGGCCAAGCCTGCCATGACTTGCTAGAAGCCGGGCTTGCCGCAAGCGGATGAGTTCAATATGCGCAAGGGCGCCATCAACCGTAAGACCAAGGAAACCGATATCGCCGTCGGCGTCGATCTCGATGGCACGGGCATTGCCAAAATTTCAACCGGCATTGGCTTTTTCGACCATATGCTGGAGCAGCTCGCCCGCCATTCCCTGATCGACATGGAGATCCGCGCGGCGGGCGACCTTCACATCGACCAGCATCACACCGTCGAGGACACGGGCATTGCTCTCGGTCAAGCCATCCGCCAGGCCTTGGGAGGCATGGCCGGCATCACCCGTTTCGCGGATGCCCTTCTGCCCATGGACGAGACCTTGACGAGGGTCGCGGTGGATGTCTCCGGACGGCCCTTCCTTGTCTTCAAGACGAAATTCGCAAGGGCCAAGATCGGAGACTTCGATACCGATCTCGTGCGCGAGTTTTTTCAGGCCTTTGCGACCCATGCCGCGATGAACATCCACGTGGAAACGCTCTATGGGGAGAATGCCCATCACATTGCGGAATCCTCTTTCAAGGGCCTTGCCCGCGCCCTGCGCGCAGCGCTCGCCCTTGATCCGCGTCAAAAGGGCGCCATCCCTTCGACCAAAGGCTCACTGTCCGGCTGAAGCCGCATCGCGCAAACCAAGACCGGCCATGCCTCGCCCCAGGCGCTTTCCCTTCCTCCTGTCCCTCCTCCTCCTCCTTCCGGCTCTCGCCCGCGGCGAGGAGGCCGGGCCGGAGCACCCGGACAACGGCGAGAATTTCGACAGTGAACACATCTTCGGCTTTGCCGAGGGGTCTGATATCGGGGAGAAGGGCGAGAGGGAAATCGAGAGCATCACCATCGGAAGTTTTGGGGCACTCGCGGGCAGCTACGCCAACGCCGGCAACGAAACATCCTTCCGCTATGGCGTCACTGACGAGCTGAGGCTTTCAATTGGCACCCTCAGCGATTATTTCAATATCCATGATGTGCCTGGATTCGGCGATCACAGTGTGGCTGAATTCAGCGGCATCATTACCGAGGCAAGATGGCACATTCTCGATTGGCGGACTTCGCCTATCGGGATGACCCTTTCCCTTAATCCGCTCTGGCGCCGCACCGACCCGAACTCGGGAGAAAAGAGCGGGAACTTTGCCTTTCCTGTGACTCTTCTGGTGGACAGCCAGGTGATCCCTTCGAAATTTTTCACAGTGCTGAACCTCATTTACTCGCCGTCGTTCCTGCATCCGGCGGGGAGGCGGGAGCATGACGACTCCTTTGTTGTCATCACCGGCGGTTCCTATGCACTTACACCAAACATCCTTGCAGGCGCCGAGATTCGACATGAGAACCTGGCCCAAAACGGTAACCTCAATGCTCACGCGCTTTTCGTTGGCCCTCAGCTCTATCTGAGGCCCGCCGAGGGTCTGTCAATTAAGGTTGCCTGGGCGGCCCAATTTCCGGACTTCGCAGCCCACAGCCTCGACCTTAGAACCTATCCGCGGCATGAGGTGGAGCTGGCTCTCGCCTATGACTTTTGACCGGTCTTTTCCGGCTATCGCATCGGACCTCTCATCCATCCACTGGCTGTTCGCGGTAGCAAAAACGCAAAAAACCGCCTATGAGGCGCTTTACGATTGTCTCTCCCGGCCCTCTCCGCCCGAAAGGACCCTGATCATGGCCCTCTACTCCATTCATCTGCGGGGCAGCGGTTCCCAGGCTCTCGCAGACGCGGCCTTCGTGCGGCAGGCCTTCAATTGGCAGGCATTCTTTTTCGGCCCGGCTTGGCTGATTTGGCAGCAGCTCTGGGCCGCGCTGCTGCTCTGGGCCGGAACCTATCTCGTCCTGCTGGCGGCATCGGGCAGCATTATTTCAGCTGACGCCACCGTCTTCATCGCCCTTCTTTTCCAAATCTTCCTCGGTCTTGAAGCCAGCCGGCTGCGCGAGGCAAAGCTCGCCGCGCAAGGCTACCATCTCGTCGAGATCCTCGCCGCCCCAGACCGCGATCAGGCGATGGTTGCCTTTTACCAGCAGCACGAACCATCAGAGGCCATAACCGCAGATATCGAATCCCGCCCGCAAGGCGGCGTCAGATTGTGAGTAAGAGCCGGTGACTGTTGCTATCGTTGATTATGGTTCGGGCAATCTGCATTCCGCCCGCAAGGCGTTCGAGCGCGCCGCGCGCGAGGCAAGCCTTTCCGAAACGATCCTCGTCACATGCGATCCCGACGAAGTTTTCCGCGCGGACCGCATAGTTTTGCCAGGTGTCGGGGCCTACGCCGATTGCCGCCGGGGCCTTGATGCCGTGCCCGGCATGATTGCCGCCATGACCGCCGCCGCGCGCGAAAAAGGCCGGCCCTTTCTCGGGATTTGCGTCGGCATGCAGTTGCTCGCGACGCGAGGTCTTGAACATCAGACAACCCAAGGGCTCGACTGGATCGGCGGCGATGTCGAGGCCATCGACTCGCAAGGCGGGCGCTTGCGCATCCCTCACATGGGCTGGAACACGCTTGAGACGACATGCGAGCACCCGCTTCTTGCTGGGATTCCAACCGGAGAAGAGGGTTTGCATGCCTATTTCGTGCATTCCTATGCCTTCAAGCCGAAAGCCCGGAACTGCATCGTCGCGGCAACCGATTATGGCGGCCCCATTGCCGCGCTGATCGCGCATGACAATGTCGCCGGAACCCAGTTCCACCCGGAAAAAAGCCAGACGCTTGGCCTTGCGCTGATCGCCAATTTCCTCAAGTGGAAGCCATGATACTTTTTCCAGCGATCGATCTGAAGCAAGGCCGTTGTGTCCGTCTTCAGCAAGGCGACATGGCCCGGGCGACGATCTTCAACGAAGATCCCGCCGCGCAAGCCCGCGCCTTCGAAAATCAGGGCTTTGAGTATCTGCATGTCGTTGATCTTGACGGCGCCTTCGCTGGCCGCTCGATGAATGTGCCCGCGATCGAGGCGATTTTGGCCTCCATCAAAATTCCGCTCCAGCTCGGCGGCGGCGTCAGGGATATGGGCGCGATCGAGGCTTGGCTCGGCAGAGGCGTCACACGGGTCATCATTGGAACAGCGGCGGTCCGTGATCCAGATCTCGTCCGGGAGGCGGCGCGGCTTTACCCCGGCCGGGTCGCGGTCGGAATCGATGCGCGCGGCGGCAAGGTCGCGGTCGAAGGCTGGGCCAAGAGTTCCGAACTGCCCGCCGCCGAGCTCGGCAAGCGATTCGAGGATGCGGGGGTGGCCGCGATCATCTACACAGACATTGCCCGCGACGGCCTGCTCCAAGGCCTCAATATACCTGCAACCTTGGCGCTCGCGGCGGAGCTCACCATTCCGGTGATTGCCTCCGGCGGACTTGCCTCGCTCGCTGATATTGAGCGTTTGCTGATGCCGGACTGCGGACGGCTCGCGGGCGCGATCGCGGGGCGGGCGCTTTACGACGGGCGGCTCGATCCCGCAAAAGCGCTGGCGCTGATTGCCAAAGCTAAGGCGGCGGTATGAAAGTCGATGAAATCGTCAAGAGCGCTGTCTCACGAGCCGGAGTTATCCGTGTCCAGAACGCTCTGAACCCATTACTCTGGGCTTCGTTGATCTCAGCGCCTATTTCTTGGGTTGCCGCTTATATGTTTCGTGATGACCCAATGTTGAAATATGGCTTTGCGGCTCTCGGCGCTTTACCGGTCATTGGAACTGTTGCCGCCTATTTTCTTTGCTTTTTTCTGGATCGAGATAGGCTTCAGTCAGAAGAATTCATCCTTAAGCAGCGGGAGCTTTCGATAATCGAACGAAAAGGGATGCCGCCGGTACCCATCGATGCGAATGAAACAGAAGATATCCCGATGATTGACAATGCAAAAGCTTCAAAGGGAGAAAGGCCATGAAGGCACACCTTCTGGTTTTCGATCAGTCGCAAATCGCGCGTCAGGAGATAGTTCAGAAAGTCGACACCATGCCGGAGGTCGAGAACTGGCAGGCGTTCTTCGACAACGTAATTTGTCTAGCATCAGAAAAAGATGCTCGTTCGTTGTCACGATTGCTTCGTGCGGAATTCCCAAAGCTGAGGTTCATTATTACGGAAATAGAGCCTCGGAGTAAGGGTGGCTGGTTGCCAAAATCCATCTGGAACTTCTTGAATCATCCAGAACCAGTTGATATCGCCGCCGATGCTTAAAGTCCGTGTCATTCCTTGCCTCGACGTGAAGGACGGCCGCGTGGTCAAGGGCGTGCATTTCGCCGATCTACGCGATGCCGGCGATCCGGTCGAATGCGCGATCGCTTATGACGCGGCGGGGGCCGATGAGCTTTGCTTCCTCGATATCACGGCAAGCCACGAGAACCGGGCGATCATTCTTGACGTTGTTCAGCGCACCGCGGAAGCCTGCTTCATGCCGCTGACCGCTGGCGGCGGTGTTCGCACGCTCGATGATATAAGAGCCCTGCTTCTCGCTGGCGCCGATAAAGTATCGATCAACACCGCCGCTGTCGCAAATCGTGAAATCGTCCGGCAGGCCGCGCAGAAGTTCGGCAGCCAATGTGTCGTCGTGGCCATCGATGCCAAGCAGACACACCCTGGAAAATGGGAGATCTTCACCCATGGCGGACGCAGGCCAACAGGGCTTGACGCCATCGCCTATGCGCAAGAAGCGGTGTCCCTTGGCGCAGGTGAAATTCTTTTGACATCGATGGACCGCGACGGAACCAAGAGCGGTTTCGATCTTGCTCTCACCCGCGCCATAACGAGCGCCGTCCCGGTGCCAGTCATCGCTTCGGGCGGTGCCGGGACGCTCGATCACCTTGTCGAAGGTATTCGCGGCGGCGGCGCGAGCGCGGTGCTTGCCGCATCGATCTTCCATTTTGGCGAATTCACCATCGATCAGGCCAAGGAACATATGCAACGCCACGGCCTGCCGGTACGGCGCGGCGCAAGCCCCTCCGCGCATATCGCGGAGCCCGCCGCACAAGCTCGCGCGGAGCAAACACAATGACAGGCTTTACTCTCGACGATCTTGAAAAAATCATCGATTCACGAGTCCATGCGAGCGCGTCCGCGTCCTACACGAAGTCCCTTCTCGACGCGGGACCCGCCCGCGCGGCAAAGAAACTCGGCGAGGAAGCCGTCGAGACGGTCATCGCTGCGGTCGAAGGCGACGTGGAAGCCCTCACCCGCGAAAGCGCGGATCTCCTCTATCATTTGCTGGTTGTCTTGCATCAAAGGGGCATATCCTTGGCGGACGTCTGCGCCGAGCTCGAGCACCGCACGGGCCGCTCGGGTCATGCGGAAAAAGCCGCCCGCCAGGCCGATCCCGCTACGGCCGAGGAATAAATGGACGTCCGCCAGGCACCGCCGCCCCTCTCCCCCTACCATCGCTTCACAAGAAGCGAGTGGGCGGCCTTGCGCGCCGATACGCCGCTGACCCTTTCGGCGAAGGACCTCGCGCGGCTGCGCTCGCTCAACGATCCAATCTCGCTCGACGAGGTCGCCGCAATCTATCTGCCGCTCTCGCGTCTGCTCGCGCTTTATGTCGCGGCAACGCAAGGCCTTTATAAAGCAACTCAACGCTTCCTGGGAGCGGAAGACGGCAAGGTTCCCTATATCATCGGCGTCGGCGGCTCCGTCGCGGCCGGTAAATCGACACTTTCGCGCGTCATGCAGGCTCTGTTGTCGCGCTGGCCGAATACGCCCAAGGTCGAACTCGTCACCACGGACGGATTTCTATACCCGAATGCGGTCCTGCAAGACGAAGGCATCATGGAGAAAAAGGGCTTTCCCGAGAGTTACGACAGCACCAAGCTTCTCGCTTTTGTATCGGATGTAAAGGCGGGCAAGCGGAATGTGAAAGCGCCCGTCTATTCGCATGTAACCTATGACATTGTCCCCGGAGAAAGCATCACGATCGACCGCCCCGATATCCTCATCCTCGAAGGGCTGAATGTGCTTTCGGCCAATCGCAGCGGCAAGGATGGGCGGGTCATTCCCTTCGTCTCCGATTTTTTCGATTTTTCGGTCTATCTGCATGCCAGCGAAGAAGATCTCGAAAAATGGTTTGTCGCCCGCTTCATGCGCCTGCGCGACACGGCCTTTCGCGATCCTGCGTCCTATTTCAAGAAATATGCGGAACTCAATGACGCGCAAGCGGAAGCGACCGCGCGTGACATTTGGACAAGAATCAACCTTCGCAATTTGCGCGAGAACATCTTGCCCACGATGCCGCGCGCGAGTCTGGTTTTGACCAAGGGACCGAACCACATCATCGAGGAAGTCGAGTTGAGGAAGCTTTAGCTGATCGTTGGGGCGGCACTTTTTGGGCTGAGTGCATTGAAGGTGTGCCGGAGGATCCGATGAAAAACTTCTCCGATCTCTCGGAACAGGAGGTCCTCGCGCTGGCGATCAGCCTTGAGGAGGAAGACAGCCGCATCTACGACACCTTCGCCGAGGGCCTGCGCGAGAACTACCCGGATACCGCAAAGATCTTCGCCGTCATGGCCAATGAGGAGAGCGGACACCGCCACCGCCTCCTCAACCTGTATCGAGTGAAATTCGGTGAGCATATCCCTCTGATCCGCCGGCAGGACGTGAAGGGATTTGTCGAACGAAAGCCGGTCTGGCTGATGCGGCCGCTCGGGCTCGACAAGGTGCGCGAGCAGGCCGAGATCATGGAGGCCGAGACCAAACGCTTCTACGCACGCGCCGCGCTTCGCTCACAGGATGTATCGATCCGCCAGCTGCTTGGCGATCTTGCCGCGGAAGAGCGCCGGCATGAAGCGAAGGCCGAGCGGCTCGAAGCCAAATATGTTCCTAGCGACGTGCGCGAAAGAGAGCATGAGGCCGAGCGTCGGCTCTTTGTTTTGCAGATCATCCAGCCGGGCCTCGCGGGTCTCATGGATGGCTCGGTCTCGACTCTTGCGCCTTTGTTCGCCGCCGCCTTCGCGACGAGAGCAAGCTGGCCCACCCTTCTCGTCGGGCTCGCCGCGGCAATTGGGGCAGGCATCTCGATGGCGTTTGCGGAAGCGCTGTCGGACAATGGCTCGCTCACGGGGCGCGGCAGCCCGTGGTTACGCGGCCTCGTCTGCGGCGCGATGACTACGGCCGGCGGCCTTGGCCATGCGATGCCCTATCTCATTCCGGATTTCTGGACGGCGACCGGGATCGCGGCTTCGGTCGTCATGGCCGAACTCGGCGCCATCGCCTATGTGCGCAACCGCTACATGGATACGCCGCTTCTCTCGGCCGCCTTTCAGGCCGTCGTGGGAGGCCTTCTTGTTTTCGCGGCCGGCATTCTGATCGGCATGTCGTAGAGGAGATCTTTGCCCTCAAACTGTTGGCGCATTTTAGAAAATCCGCGCCGCTAAATCTTACCAACCCGATTGGCAGGCGTGAAAGCACCACCGGTTTAATTTGACCTCGAAAACAACCCAGGGCCCGCATCGGGCCTTAAAGGTCAAGAGGTTCCGGTGTCGAGCATGCTCATTCGTGTTATTTGTGCAACTCTCTTCGCGTTGGGGATCGTCCGCGAGAGCAGGGCGGAAGCTTTATCCGGCCCTCCTAAGGCAACCTTCGCCGCCACCGGCGAAGTCACTTCGACCCCCTATGGCTGGCTCGATTTCTGCAGCCGTCAGCCGCAGGAATGCAATCAACCTGTGCTCCCGGCAGCGGACGCCGAGCTCACGCCGCAGGTATGGAAAACGCTGAATGAGATCAATCAGCAGGTCAATGCCGCAATTCAGCCTGTCTCGAATATCGAGCATTGGGGGACGATCGCGGACCATTGGGATTATCCCTATGACGGCAAGGGTGATTGCAAGATCTACGCCTTGCAAAAGCGCAAGCTTCTCAGCGAAAGAGGCTTTCCGCGTCAGGCCCTGTTGATGACCATCGTCAGGGATCACAACGACCAGGGCCATGCCATTCTGACGGTCAAGACCGGCGGCGGCGATTTCATTCTCGACAATCTCACGGACGAAATTCGTTCTTGGGAAGCAACAGGCTATCGTTTCGTGAAGCGTCAATCGCAAGAAGATCCGAACGTCTGGGTCGCCATCCAAAACCCCCAAAGCGCTGCACCAGGCGAGTTCGCATTGACACATCTTTACAGGATGACCGTTGCGCTGCGATAGGCGGGCCCGCCCCATTCGGTTTCAAGGCCTTGGAAGTTGTATCACACCGCGTTATCAACTGGCGGCGGCTACCCGCGCGGGTGCCTGTGCCGCCTCTGAAGCTGGAAATAATCTCGCCGCTCCAGGTATCAGGAAGCTGAAAAGCCGAATCGCGTATTTAATCCAATCAATGTCTGTGACAATGGCAATCCGCTCCCAGCGGGTTAAATGCTCCATCCCCGCCTTAAAGTCTTTGAAACGCCGCGGCCCGCGGCTTGCGTCTGCGATCATAACAAATGACGGTTATCCATCTGACACAAATATCAGCGCCTTTTCCCTAACATTTTGACGGGTTGAAGTCAGGACAAAGGCGAGCCGTGCCTTCAAATCGCAGAAAAATACGCTTTGTTTTGTCACTTTAAATTGCTAGAGCGCGAACCGGCGCAGGTTGGTCGCGTTTATGTGCTTTTCGTTAACATCAATGGTCCGCAGGGGTCGTCATGGACAAGAAGATCGCAGGTCTTGCGGGGGCGATTTCCTCGCTTGCAGCAATGCAAGCAGCAGACGCCTTACCTGCACAAGGCATCACTGACATTACAAATCCCCGCTCTTATGCCGAGCTGCTCCAGCCGATCCCGAATGCGGCCGCCCTGCTTAAGGCCGTTGATGCCGAGAGCGCGGCACGCGCCGCGGCGAAGGCAAAGCGGAACCCGAATGTAAGATTAACCCAATATTGGGGTGACGACGGCTATCCTGACTACCACCACCATCATCACCATAACAATTATTATTATCCCTATTACCCCCCTTATTATGACCATCACCACCATCATCACCACCATCATCATAACCAGTACTATGATGGGTGGGAGGATTGAGCTGCGAAGGCCGTGACAAATAATCAAAGCGGGAGATTGTGCGGGATCGCTGCCGCCCTCATCTGCAAGGCTCGCCATCTCGAAAAAAATTGCAGTTCTTCCGGGCAAGATAGCGCCCGAAGGGCCGTCATGGCCTAGCGCTCCGGCAGCTTTCTTGCCGCACCATGGATACGCCGGTAGGTGGCGTCAAAAACCGTGTTCGTTGCCGATAGCCATTGGCTATCCGCAGAAAGAGCGGCGCGGCTCGCATGAATGCGCCGCGCTTGCAATTCCCGCTCGGCGGCTTCCTCTTCGCCCATTTCGACGAGCTCGAACTCCGATTCCTCCGGGATCGCCGTAAATTGCGCGAACGGCTCATTGGGCCTGAAAATATGCGTCTGGCCTTCGCCTGGCGATTTGAAGACCATGAAAAACATCATTGGCCACCAGTTTTTCAAGAGCGCCGGCACCGCAATCGGAACGGTTCCGGATGGATCCGTGTAAAAACGCGGATGAGGCTCGATCTTGACCGCAAGGCCAGCTTCAACCTTCAGGTCGAGAAGAATCTGATAGGTGTAATATTGCTCACCAAAGCTCCTAAAAGGCGGCCACAGCCGGCCCTCGCCCGGAGATGGGCCGAAATCTCCCTCAAAGACGAGGCGGCCTTCTCGCGTGCTCACGCGCAACTCATTATCGTAGGGGTAGAATACTTCAATGCCATATTGCGCAGCTTCCGAGAAAGGAATGCAATGCCACGCATATTCGTGAGAGCCATCGGCACGCGGCTCTGGCTTGCCCGCCCATCCTGGAATCTGAAGCTTGGTCCGGCGCGGACGCAGCCTTTTGTCGGTCATTCGATATTTGATCGTGTGCATGAGCTTCTCTAAGAGTTTGCGCCGCCACTCGTGCCGGAGGCGTCAATAAAACATTTTGGTACGAAGAGGCAACAAATGGTCTAGACTCCCCGCGCACTCGAGGCCCAGGCGCAAAATGTCCCACTTCCTTCCGGCCGATCCAGCCGAGGCCGCAGCCGCGGTCGCCGAGGCAGCGGCAAAGCGTATGCCGCTTTCTGTCGCGGGTCTCGCTTCCAAAGCCGCACTTGGCCGACCAACTGAAAATGCTTGCCGCCTCGATCTCTCACGGCTGAACGGCATCACCTTTTATGAGCCTGAAGAACTCGTCGTCTCGGCGCTTGCTGGCACGCCGGTCGAAACAATCGATGCACTCCTTGCCAAAAATGCGCAGGAGCTTCCCTTCGAGCCAATGTCCTTCGCGGCGCTCTACGGAACCGGGCGGGGTACGGTCGGCGGCGCCATCATGACCAATCTTTCTGGTCCGCGCCGGATCAAAGCCGGCGCCGCACGGGATTTCATTTTGGGCGTCAAGGCAATCTCCGGCCGGGGCGAGGCTTTCAAGTCCGGAGGCCGGGTCGTGAAGAATGTCACAGGCTACGATCTTTCGCGCGGCCTTGCCGGATCCTTCGGAACCCTTGCTGTCGCTACTGAAATCACGCTTAAGGTGCTGCCGGGTGCCGAAACGTCGGTGACACTCATTCTCGAAAACCTTGATCCGGTCCGCGCGGTAGAAGCGCTCTGCACGGCGATGGGCACGCCCGCCGACGTTTCGGGCGCTGCCCATCTGCCGCTTGAGGCTGCGCAAACTCAAGGATTTACAACCGCGATTACCGCAATGCGTCTCGAAGGCTTCGCGCCTTCGGTTGCCGGGCGTTTTGATCAACTTGCAGCTGTTCTCAAATCTTCCGGACCCGCCGGGCGGCTCGAGGCCGAGGCTTCGCAAAGCCTCTGGCAGGCGATCCGCGATGTGACACCGCTTGCCGAGCCGCGGGAGTCGATCATCTGGAGACTGTCGGTGACGCCGGCCGCCGGGCCCAAAATCGCGGCGGCGATTACCGCTGTGCACGAGGCCAAACTCCTGTTCGATTGGTCGGGCGGGCTCATCTGGATTGCGCTCGATCCTTGCGCGGACGCGGCGGCAGCTCTCATCCGTCAGGCGATAGCCCAGCACGGCGGCGGCCATGCGACTTTGATCCGCGCCCCCGCAGCACTGCGCGCGCAAATCCCCGTCTTCGAGCCGCAGCCCCCGGTACTTACAGCCCTGTCACGGCGGCTCAAAGACGCGTTCGATCCCTTCGGTATTCTCGAGCCCCAGCGCATGTGGGCGGAATTCTAAAATGCAGACGAATTTTTCTGCTGAGCAACTCAAGGATCCCGCGACGGCGGAAGCCGACAAGATTCTTCGCGCCTGTGTGCATTGCGGATTTTGCACCGCGACCTGCCCAACTTTCGCGCTGCTCGGCGATGAGCTCGATAGTCCGCGCGGGCGAATCTATCTCATCAAGGATATGCTCGAAAAAGGCCGCCCGGCCGACGCGCTGACCGTGAAACATATCGATCGCTGTCTTTCTTGCCTTGCCTGCATGACAACCTGCCCTTCCGGCGTCCACTATATGCATCTCGCCGATATGGCGAGAGTCCATATCGAGAAGACTTACCCAAGACCGCTGGCAGACCGTCTGCTGCGGGCGCTTCTTGGTGTTGTTCTTCCCTATCCGAACCGGTTCAGGCTCGCACTTGCCGCCACGCGCTTTGCCGCGCCCTTCACGGCGCTTTATCCCCGCCTTGGCCGTGCTGGCCAGCGTCTTGCGGCGATGATGCGCCTTGCCCCCAGGACTCTTCCCTCCTCACCGGCTTTTCCGCGCAGCGCCCCTCCATCCAGCGGCAAGACCGTGGCCCGGGTGGCGATTTTAAGCGGCTGCGTGCAGCAAGTCTTACGGCCTTCCATCAACGATGCCGCGGCCCGCCTGCTGGCGCGGCTTGGCATCGAGGCCGTCTCTGTCAAAGAGGAAGTGTGCTGCGGCGCGCTCCTGCATCACCTTGGCAAGGAAGCAGGCGCCTTGGCTCAGGCGCGGCGGAACGTCGATGTTTGGAGCGCGGAAATCGGCCGTCAGGGACTCGATGCCATCGTGATCACCGCGTCGGGCTGCGGCACCATGATCAAGGATTATGGGTTTTTGCTGCGCAACGATAAGGCCTATGCGGCAAAAGCGGCGCGGGTTTCCATGCTCGCCAAAGATGTGACGGAATTTCTCGCCACTTTGGAGTTACCGGAGCCGATCAGCCTGCAAGGCATAACGGTTGCCTATCATTCGGCCTGCTCAATGCAGCACGGCCAGAAGATCGATGCCCTGCCCAAGCAGCTCCTGAGGCAAGCCGGCTTTGAGGTCCGGGATATTCCCGAAGGCCATTTGTGCTGCGGCTCGGCTGGCACCTACAATATTCTGGAGCCAGAGATTGCCCTGCGGCTCCGCGACCGCAAGATTGCCAACATCATGAAAACTTCGCCCGATCTCATCGCAACCGGCAATATCGGCTGCATGAGCCAGATCGCGAGCGGCACTTCCATCCCGCTGTTCCACACGGTCGAACTCCTCGACTATGCTTTTGGCGGACCCAAACCAAAGGAGCTCAATCTTCCGTGAAATTCTTAAAGGTGCTGCAGCGTCGATCGCATTTTGCGGGAGAATCATCCGTATCCGTGCCACCAGCCGGAACAATCCAATATAGGATTGGAAAACACACTATAGCCTTGCCAGCATCACACAGGCTGCCGGTTTACCAGGCGGAACATAGGCTTTATGATCGCTTTTTGCCATTCCTCTGCGCAACAATTACGAATTCCAGCAGATGGATTATAGATATTGGGGCAAATGTCGGCGATACCGCCTACGCACTGGCTCAGGCATGCAGTAATAAGATTGCGTGCATAGAAGCCGAACCATCATTTTTCAACTTGCTACGCAAAAACCTGGACGCTTTGCCTTATGATAAAGACAGGTTCCAAGCCCATCAGTGCTTGATCGGGACCGGACGGTTTAATGGCGTCTTGGTGAAATCAGGAAGCACGGCGCGTGTTCAGTTCTCTCTGGACAATTCTGTTAAGCCGCAATTTGTAACCTTGAATCAATTTGTTCTGAATGCTCACCTGGAAAATGCCGAGATTGAATTAATTAAAGTCGACACAGACGGTTTTGACAGCGATGTGCTGCTATCCGGCCTCGGCGTCATTAAGCGGTGCCGCCCGCTTTTATTTTGGGAGAATCAAATTGATAATTTAGATCAGCACCGTTCATTTTTAGCTTTATACGAGGAACTGGAGAAGCTCGGCTATCGCACTCTGTGGATCTTCGATAACTTCGGCGCACCGGTTCTATCGGACGCTGATTTCAATGCCTTGAGAAACATCAACGATTATCTAGCGATCCTAAACAGAAAATTTAGCGCCCGGACTTTTTACTATGTCGATGTATTAGCGAGCTCCGAAGCGAGTGTCGAGTGCGCACGCAAAGCATACCGGGATTACAAGGACTTCATTTCCGGGCTAGAAGCACGCACATGTAGTGCCGCGGTATGAACTACAGCCTATTGCCCGCCCAGGCTGCGGCGAAGGGCGCAAGAAAGCCCAAGCGCCCATTTCCGGTCAGACCAGCGCGGCTTCAGCAACCGCCACCAGCCTGAATAGCTACCGACATATCGCGCCAATTTATCCGCGTTTTTCTGACTTCCGTAACGGCGAACAATTTCAATCCATTCGCGATGACAAAGATCCTCATTCCGCGAGGACAAGCCGCCGGCGAAATAGATTGCAAGCAGCACATCGCAGTTGTAAATCCGTGCGCCTGCTGCCCGTTGACGGCACAAGAACTCCAGATCTGCTGCGATCTGGTATGACGTATCGTAACGCTGTTCGCGCAACAATTCCGTACGTGTCAATGTTGCCTGGTGGCAGGGCATGCTTCGAAGCCATTTATTTGGCATGAGATCTTGTGTTAGCGCTGCCCATGTATCATCGAAATCAGCGGCCTTGTGTAATTCCTCAACGCCGGATTCCCTCACGTAGATATGGTGACCTACAATGAAGTCTGGATCGCTTTCCGTCATACCTTCCATTGCTTCGGCAAGTGCATCCTTGCCCGCGAACTCATCTCCGGCATTCATGAAAAGTATGTATCGGCCGTGAGCCACGCTGGCAGCCTTGTTCATGCCATCGTAGGGGCCATTATCGGGTTCCGATTTCCAATAATCGAGGACGTCACTCTTGTTCCGGATCAAATCCAAGGTTCCGTCACCGGAATCGCCATCGATGACAATGACTTCCTTGGCGGGGTAGCTCTGCTCCAGGACAGAAGACAGAGTGCGGAGGAAGGAGAGCCTGGCATTGCGCACAACCAGTGCAACGGTAACGAGCGGAACAGTGCCGGGCACCGCGTTTCGTTTTGGGTGTTCAGTGATACGGCGCCCGCCTTCCCGAACTGCCGGTGAGGCCGCAACCGGATGGATTGCACCATATCGAGCTGATACCTCGGCCAGCCTTCGTTTGCTTCGATCTCCTAGGAGGAAAGCATCCCCATAGCTGCCGAACAAATATGCCGGCAACAAGTCCGACTGATCGCGCTGCCATCTTACAAAACCGCGTTCGATTGTCCGCCGGGCATTCGCGCCAATCCTTCGAGCATCGCAAAAATCAAGCGGGCGCGGGTCCTCTACATCGTACAGGAGACCCGAAACGCCATGTGTCATATACTCCGACATCGTGGGCGCATCGGGCGCTACCACACATTGTCCGCGTGCCATCGCTTCAAGGAAGGACATGCCTATCCCTTCGCATGGCCGGGGCGCAAAATAGACGTTGGCCTCGCTGAGGATCTTTTCGAGGTCTTTTCGGTCCTCAATCCAATGTGAGACATTGACGTTGAACCTAGATGTATCCAGCTCATCTGGGACGTTGGGCTCGCCGCAATCTGGATCCATCGCAAGATGAAAATGAAAGCGGGCAAATCCTTGATTGGCGCACAAAGAGCGGATTACCGGCCATGAAATTTTTTGGACGCGCTGCCAGAAGAATCCTCTCAGCGCAGTAAAATCAGTCACAGGTTCGAATAGATTAGGATCGGGGAAATATTGGACCCGCAGGCTCGGAACCCGAAGCCGCTGCAAATGCTCGTGTAGCGTCCATGAAAAATTGACGATGCGCGCGTTGCGGAACGCCGCCCAGGCCTCCGGCGGCAAATGACGTGCCCCGTCGAACATCGGTACGAAGATGAGACGCTCGGGAAGCCGTTGTGCGATTTTAAGCGCGACATATTCAACTTGAAACACGACGATCAAATCATAATCAGCGTTCAGAATGCTTTCGATGTCAACGCTAGCCCCTCCGTTGAATGCATAGTCGAAGTAAATCGTTACATGATGCTCTCGAAGCAAATCTATAAAGAATGCGGATGATTTCGTTTTCTTATGATAGCCGTGTCCAATAAAGGCGATATCCATCGTGCCACCGATGTTTGATGTAATGGGGGACCACAAGGATTTCACTTATCAAAGGGCTGAAAGCCTGGGCATGGGATGTGTCGAAAGAATGACGCGTGCTCATCAATGATAGTTTGCGCGGCAAGGTTTCGGCCTGCTCTTCTTCTCAAGGTGGAAGAATGAGATGCGATAATATAAGACGTTGAGCAATATCGCCCGGAAAAGCACTTTAAGCGGGACAGTCCGCAACGCTATTTGATGCGAGCTGCGCGGGAAAATAGTTATTCCAGACCGGCGGCTCGCCAAGCGTTGCAACAAAAGCGCGGTGCCGGGAAAGATCTCCGTTACCGAGCCGCGGGGGGAGAGGATGCGGACGTTGAGAGAGAAGGCTTGCCCCGCTAAGTCCCGATGAACTCGCGTTTTCGCCGAAGACAAGATTTGCCTGGCGTCCGCCAGTGAGTTCGGCATAGACTTCTGCTAGAATTTCAGCATCAAGCAGGGCCCCATGCTTGGTCCGCCTCGATGTGTCGATGCCGTAGCGGGCGCAAAGCGCGTCAAGACTATTCGCCGAGCCCGGAAATTTACGGCGTGCCAAAGCCAGTGTGTCAACGACGCGGCCGGCGGCAATGGCTTCTTTTCCGAGAAGTGCAAGTTCAGCATTGAGAAACCGCACATCGAATTCGGCATTATGAGCGATGATTTTGGCATCGCCCATAAATGTCAAGAATTCATCCGCGATCTTGGCAAAAACCGGCTTGTCCGCGAGAAATTCGGCTGAGAGCCCGTGCACGCGGAACGCTTCTTCGGGCATGTCACGTTCCGGGTTGATATAGACGTGAAACACCGCACCGGTTGGGATTGCATTCAAGAGTTCGACACAGCCGATCTCGACGATTCGATGTCCGCTTGCCGGGTCAAGTCCCGTCGTCTCCGTATCGAGGATGATTTCCCGCATCTGTTCTCAAAGCTTGTTTTTCGCGCCAGCCAGGGCCCGCAAAATTCCGCAAATTTGTCTTTTTGTGGCAGAGAATTCGCCGCTCGTATCGATAATGAAATGGGCGCGGACGCGTTTTGCCGCGTCCGGCATCTGCCGCTTCAAGATGACAGCAAGATGCTCCGGCGTCATGCCCGGACGCCGGCTTACCCTCTCCTTTTGCACAGATTCTGGAACTGTGACGAGAACGACGGCATCGGCTTCGCGGTCGAGGCCCGTTTCAAACAACAAGGGGATATCAAGAACAACAAGCTGGATCCCTTTTTTCGCCGCTTCGGCCAGAAACGCGCGGCGGCGCCCGGCGACGAGAGGATGGACGATGGATTCGAGCTTGGCGAGGGCCGCGGGATCGCCGAGTACCCTGTCGCCGAGGAGGGCCCGGTCAACAGCTCCACTGCGCGTGGTTCCCGGAAACGCTGCTTCAATTGCACCTACAGCCTCGCCGCTATAGAGTTCATGAACCACGGCATCTGAGTCGTGAACCGGAACCCCCTCGGCGCGGAACATCGCGGCGGCTGTCGTTTTGCCCATGCCGATCGATCCAGTGAGGCCCAAAACGAACATCCCAGTCTAGCCCGCCGTCAAAATATCTGCCTCAACCAAACGGCGCAGCTCCGGCATTACTTTGGGTCTTTGGCCAAACCAGCGCTCGAATCCAGGCACCGCCTGATGCAAAAGCATCCCGAGGCCGGGAACAGCCTTAAGACCTCGCGCCCTTGCGGCCTTTATGAGCGAGGTTTCGAGCGGAACATAGACGATATCGCTGACGATCGCATGAAGCGGAAGAGGAGCAAGATCGATAAAAAGCGGCGGCTGCCCTTGCATGCCAAGCGATGTTGTATTGACCAGAAGGCTGGCGCTTCCCATCGCTCCGGGCAAATCCCCGAAATCCAAGGCCTCTAGCGGTGAACCGAAATCAGCAACGAGTTTTTCCGCACGTTCCCTCGTCCGGTTCACAATAATAATACGCCTCATTCCCCGCAATTGAAGGGCATGAACGATGGCCCTGGCAGCCCCTCCTGCACCAAGAACCACCGCCGTGCCATGCCCCTGGTCCCATCCAGGAGCCTCCTGATCCATGGCCCCAAGAAACCCCGCGCAGTCGGTATTGTCACCGTAAAGCTGTCCTCTCTCTATCCACAAGGTATTCACAGCCTTCAGGCGTTTTGCAGAGGCAAGCTTCACATCGCAAAGCTCGAACGCCCTTTCCTTATGCGGCAAGGTGACATTGGCACCCGCAAAACCATGCCGCGCAAGGCCTCGCACAAAGCCTTCAAAATTTTCCGGGCTGACTGCCGCCAGCTCATACGACCCGGCGATGTTGAGGCTCTTGAGCCAAAACCGGTGAATCAAGGGCGAGCGTGAATGCGCGGCCGGCCAGCCGATGACGCATGCTTTTGGTCTGTCAGGAGCCAAAGAGGTCACGAAAGAAGACTTCCTTCCTCGCGTAGAAAGTTCAAAAGCGGAAGAAGGGGAAGCCCCAGGATTGTCGCGTGGTCACCCTCGATTGCATCGAAAAGATGGATACCCAATCCCTCCAGCTGATAGCCTCCGGCGCTGTTCAAAACTGCATCCCCGGCCTGTGCCACATAGGCTTTGATGAATTCGGGCGAAACCTTGCGGCAACTGAGCCGTGCGATCGAAACAGTTTCGAAAAGAATGGCATTTCCGCGTACGGCGCAACAGCCGGAGTGCAGCTCATGCACCTCTCCCGACATGGCGCTAAGTTGCTCAATGGCCGCCGCACGGTCCGCCGGCTTGCCAAGAACCCTTCCCTTAAGACTAAGCGTCTGATCCGCTCCAATCACGATCCGGTCCGGCCGTTTCGCGCCGACATGCAGAGCCTTGGCACGTGAAAGCCGCAAGGCAACGGCGCTGGCCCCTTGCCCCGACGCCAGGAGCGGAGCTTCGATCGCGCGTTCATCGATCGCCGCCGCATATGTTTCAAATGGAAGGCCCGCGCCGGCAAGAAGCTTTTGCCGGGCGGAGCTTTTCGACGCGAGAACAAGCGGCCCCGCGCCCCGCCAAAGATCTGTCATGAGGAGGCTATGAATTTCAGTTGATGAACTTTGTAAAGATCGATGACTGCGGCCGCGGTTTCCTCGATCGAGCGATGCGTCACATCGATTACCGGCCAGCCATGCAAGGCGCAAAGCTTGCGCGCTCTGCGAACTTCATCCGCAACGAGGAGACGATCGACATAAGGAGAGTCCGTATTGGCGTTCAAGGAAAGGAGGCGGTTTTCGCGAATCTGAACGATTCGCTCAGGAGAGGCCAAAAGGCCGACGACAAGAGGTTTCCGCAATGTCAAAACCGATTCCGGCAAAGGAATGTCCGGCACCAGCGGGATATTCGCGGTTTTGATGCCGCGATTAGCAAGATAGATGCTTGTTGGTGTTTTCGACGTCCGGCTCACACCCAAGAGCACGACATCGGCTGCCTCGAAATTCTCGGCTTGCTGACCGTCGTCGTGCATCATCGTGAAGTTCAAGGCTTCAATCCGGCGGAAATAATCCGCATTCAGCATATGCTGAGCGCCGGGGCGATGCCGCGAGTCCGCTCCTATATAAGACTGAAAGAGATCGAGGACCGGCTGCAAGACTGAAAGGCAAGGCACCCCAATCTCTTTACAGGCCGCGTCAAGCTTCTGGGCCAATTCCTGATCGACCAGAGTGAACAGAACAATCCCGGGGGCCAGCTCGATTTCTGCGATCGCCTTGTCGAGCTGCGCCTTGCTGCGCACCAGCGGATAGACATGCTCAATCGACGAGACACCCTCATACTGCGCCGCGGCAGCACGGCTCGCCGCGATCAAGGTCTCACCCGTCGCGTCGGAAACGAGATGCAGATGGAAATAATGCCGGCCCAAAATTTTTCCGCCTCAAGATTTCCCTTCAAGGGACAAGCGGGGAAAGGATGGGATAACTGGCCGCCCTGCTCCTGACAATCTCCCTTGGTTCGAAAGATAGGAAGGAATCCGTCCACCGCTATCGAGGGCTGAGCAATAAAATGAAGCCTGCTGTGAAAACGGGGGATAGAGAGAAATCCAATGAATTGAAGATCCAGAGGATTGGCTATCTGTCCCTAATGGTTAATGAAAAGTTAAATGGCCGCCCGCAGGGTCAAGAATGTTGATAAGAAGGATAAGCGAGAAGCTGCATCACCGCTTGTGAGAAGCCGCGAATGGGCCTAATCCGTTTGCTAAACAAACGAAGAAAATTTCTAAAAAGATTCTTGGATTTTTAGAGGATTTTGGATTTGGAAGGTCACTCCCATGGCCAAACAAAATCTGGCCAAGCAAAACCGTTTCTTAGAGTCTTGGACGGCGAGGCTTTGTTTCCTCCGCCTGTCTGGCTGATGCGGCAAGCCGGCCGCTATCTGCCGGAATATCGGGCAATTCGCGCCAAAGCGCCTTCTTTTCTGGATTTTTGCTACACGCCGTCCCTTGCAGCGGAAGCAACCCTCCAGCCTGTCCGGCGCTTTGGTTTGAATGCAGCAATTTTATTCAGTGACATTCTGGTCATACCCGACGCGCTTGGCCAAAAAGTTTGTTTTGAAACGGGTGAAGGCCCAAAGCTTGATCCGATCATGGCACCCAGTGATTTCGCGAAGCTGGATGAAAGGATTGATCTTGGCCGCCTGTCCCCGGTTTTCGAAACGATTAAGCTTGTGAAACAAGGCCTGCCGGAGGATGTCGCTCTCATCGGTTTTTGCGGCGCACCATGGACCCTCGCCTGTTACATGATCGCCGGGAGAAGCACGCCCGACCAGGTGCCAGCACGTCTTTTTGCCTATCGTTTCCGGGCCGAATTCCAGAACCTGATCAACCGGCTTGTCGAGGCCTCGGTCGATTATCTTGCGCGGCAGATCGAGGCAGGTGTCGAGGTTGTGCAAATCTTCGACACTTGGGCTGGCGTGCTCCCTTTTGCCGAATTCAAACAATGGTGTCTTGAACCGGCCGCAGCCATAGTGGCTGGCCTGCGGCTTCGCCACAAGAGTGCCCGCGTGATCGGCTTTCCAAAGGGCGCTGGGCAGCGTCTGGCGGAGTTCGCCGCGTGCACGCACGTCAACGCCCTTGGGCTCGACAGCACTATCGAACCTCGCTGGGCGGCACGGACGCTGGAGAGAAATTTGGTCTTGCAAGGCAACCTTGACCCTCTGGCCCTCGCCGCTGGCGGTGCGGCGCTGGAAACCGGCGTGCGGGAGATTCTTTCAGCCTTCTGCGGAAGACCCCATATTTTCAATCTTGGCCATGGTATCCTGCCGCAGACACCAGTCGAGCATGTCGCGCTTATGCTTGATCTGGTGCGCCACCAGGGCGTCACCCCATGAACAGTGCCTATCTTTGGATCAAGTTTATCCACATCCTCGCCTTCGTGTCCTGGATGGCGGGAATGTTCTATCTGCCGCGTCTTTTTGTTTATCATGCCGATACGCCGCGCGGGTCAGCGCAGGCACGAACTTTCGCCCTGATGGAAGTAAGGCTGATGCGGGTGATCATGCTGCCTGCCCTGCTGGTGACCTGGGCAAGCGGCCTTGCCTTGGCGATACAGGCTGGCTTTCTGGGGGCAGGCTGGTTTCATGCGAAATTCGCTCTTGTGATTGCTCTGAGCGCATTGCATGGATATTTTGCGAAGGTCCGGAAAGATTTGGCGGCGGAGACAGACACGCATGGATCCCGTTTTTTTCGGATAATAAATGAGGTACCCACAGTTCTCTTGGCTGGAATCGTTTTTCTCGTCGTTTTTAAACCGTTTTGATCACAAAGCGGTTCTTCCGGCATGATTTGGCTTGTCAAAACCCTCGAATAGATTTATTGGATGTGTCATCCCCTTCCATGAACTCATAAAGTTCTGGTGCTGCTTTCGCGCCGCGTTAAGAGCGTTTGCACCGGTCCTTCAGGACCGGATCACGCCGACCCCTTCCCTCTTTTACGTGGCCAAATCCGTGCTGCCCTTCCAAGGACTTCATCCAAATGCAGGAAATTAAACTGCAGGACTTGAAGCTTAAGTCGCCGACCGAACTCCTCGCCTTTGCGGAAGAGCATGAGGTCGAGAATGCTTCGATCATGCGCAAACAAGAGCTTATGTTTGCAATCCTCAAACAATTGGCGAGCCGCGAGATTGAGATTGTCGGTTCGGGCGTCATCGAGGTCTTGCAGGACGGCTTCGGTTTCCTGCGGTCTCCGGATGCGAATTATCTCGCCGGTCCCGATGATATTTATGTCTCGCCTTCCCAAATCCGCCGTTTTGGCTTACGCACCGGCGACACGGTTGAGGGTCTCATCCGCAGCCCTAAGGAAGGTGAGCGGTATTTTGCGCTGCTCAAGGTTAATACGATCAATTTCGAGGATCCGGAAAAGATCCGCCACAAGGTTCATTTCGACAATCTGACGCCGCTTTACCCCGATGAGCGGCTGAAGCTCGAAGTCCTGGATCCCACAAAGAAGGACCTCTCCGCGCGGGTCATCGACATTGTGGCGCCAATCGGCAAGGGCCAGCGCGCCTTGATTGTTGCGCCGCCGCGTACAGGCAAAACGGTGCTTTTGCAGAATATCGCGCAGTCGGTTACCGCCAATCATCCGGAATGTTATCTGATCGTTCTTTTGATCGACGAACGGCCGGAAGAAGTCACGGACATGCAAAGATCGGTAAGCGGCGAGGTGATCTCCTCGACCTTCGACGAGCCCGCCGTTCGCCATGTTCAGGTCGCGGAAATGGTGATCGAGAAGGCGAAGCGCCTTGTCGAACATGGCCGGGATGTCGTGATCCTTCTCGACTCCATCACACGATTGGGGCGTGCCTATAACACGGTCGTGCCTTCCTCGGGCAAGGTGCTGACAGGCGGCGTCGACGCCAATGCTCTGCAGCGGCCGAAACGGTTCTTCGGCGCCGCCCGCAACATCGAAGAGGGCGGGTCGCTGACGATCATCGCGACTGCCCTCATCGACACCGGGTCGCGCATGGACGAGGTGATCTTCGAGGAATTCAAGGGCACCGGCAATTCGGAAATCATTCTTGACCGCAAGGTTGCCGACAAGCGGACTTTCCCCGCGATCGATATTACCCGCTCCGGTACCCGCAAGGAGGAATTGCTGGTGCCGCCCGACATTCTGAAGAAAATGTATGTCCTGCGCCGCATCCTCAATCCGATGGGCACCGTCGATGCGATCGAATTCCTGCTTGGCAAATTGCGTGAAACCCCGAAGGGCAATGCGACCTTCTTCGAGTCCATGAATACGTGAGGAAGCCTCTAGTCACATCACATTGTGCGCCGCAAAACCTCAATCGGATGGCCGGTCAATCATAGGCTTGTTGTGGAGGCGCCGCTCCCACGCGAGCGCCTGTGTGACGATGACCGCGAGATTGTCATATTCCGGCGTCCAGTTGAGCGCGGATTTGATGCGGCCGGCTTGTGCGACGAGCGAAGCTGGATCCCCAGGACGGCGGCCGGAGACGCGGACATCAAAGTCGATCCCTGAGACCTTCTTGACGACATCGATGACTTCGAAAACCGAGAAGCCCCGGCCGTAGCCGCAATTGCAGATGAGGCTCTCGCCTCCCTTGCGAAGGTGGCTGAGCGCCATGAGATGTGCCGAGACGAGATCCGTGACTTGGATATAGTCACGGATGCAGGTTCCATCCCTCGTTGGATAGTCGGCGCCAAAGACCTCAAGACCCGGGCGGAAACCGAGCGCCGTTTGCACGGCGACCTTGATGAGATGGGTGGCCCGCGGCGTCGATTGGCCAAGCCGCCCCTTGGGATCCGCGCCGGCCACGTTAAAGTAGCGCAAGATCACATAATTGATGCCATGAGCCTTACTGCAATCCTGCAGCATCCATTCCGTCATGAGCTTGGAACGGCCATAGGGATTGATCGGAGCGAGTGGAGCCGTTTCGCTGACCGGGCTGACTTCAGGCTCGCCATAGACGGCTGCGGTCGAAGAAAAAATGAAATGCTTGATCTTATGGCGCACCGCACATTCGAGGAGATTGCGGGCTTTGGCGGTGTTGTTGAGATAATAGAGCAAAGGGTCGGCGACCGATTCGGGTACCACGATCTTTGCCGCGAAATGCGCGATGGCATCGATCTTATAGGAGCCAAGGATGCGATCGACGAGCGCCATATCGCCAAAGTCACCGACGATGAGTTCCGCTGGGGGATACACGGCCGACCGTAAGCCGGTGGACAAGTCATCGAGGACAACGGCCTCTTCGCCCGCGTCGAGGAGGCCAAGCACCATATGGCCGCCTATATAGCCAGCACCGCCCGTCACCAGAACCGTCATGCTTTTGCTCCGGAAAAAGTCATTTCATTGGCTCGCCCATATCCTGCCTTCCAATAAGGACCGGGAGTGACAAGCTCAGTCAGGCGAATATTTCCAATTTCTGGAGAAGGAAAGGCCGCAATAAGGACTCGCAACAGCTCTGATACCAGCGAGCCCTGTCTCAAATCTTACGCAAAATGACAATGAGACCGGGGTGAGCGTCCCCGGGGAAACGTCAGTGCAAGAGATATTGCGCGTTGATTGTTTCGCCAAGCCTGTCGTTGTCCTCGACGAAAGCGGTGATGAATTCGTGCAGGCCGATTTTGAAAATTTCCTTTGTTGTTGCCTTTGAAAGACGCGCCAGGACTTCGTGCGCTTGTTTTTGCGAGGGTCCTGTGCGGCCATAGGCCTCTCCGATCGCATCGAGGAAGCGGACTATATTGTCGTAACAGGCGATCAGCGACCGGGGCATCTCTTTTCTAAGGATGAGCAGATCCGCGATGAGCCAGGGTTTCACGCTCTCGCGATAGACCCAATGGTAGGCTGTGAGCGAGGAGACCGCGCGCAGGATTGCGGTCCATTGAAAATAGTCGACCGATCCGCCGACGGCCTCATTCTCAGGTAAGAGCACATGATATTTTACATCAAGAATGCGGGCGGTATTGTCTGCCCGCTCGATATAAAGGCCGGCCCGCGAAAACCAATAGGCATCGTTGCGCAGCATGGTGCGTTCGACCGAGCCGTCATAGTCGAGCGACGTCTTTTTTACGAGTTCGAAGAAATGGGACAGTCCCTCTCGATCATAGCGGTTTGAGGCATTTCTGGCTGTCTCGAAACGTCCAAGCTCGATCCACGCGCCATTGATCGCTTCCCACATTTCAGAGGTGAGAGCGGTGCGCACGGCCCGTGCGTTCGCCCGTGCGTATTGGATGCAGTTGCGGATGGAAGAAGGATTATCGGGCGCAAAGGTCAGATAATCGACGACGCTGGCCTCTTCCGGGGCGCCGCGCGTTGCGCGAAAGCCTTGTGCCGCGCCCGAGGATTCAAGTGCGCTTTCCCATTCGGTTCCGGTCCCTGCATAGCTTGCCGGCAAGGTCGCAAGCCGTTGCGCGGCCTTGATGATGCGGGCGAGAAAATCGGCGCGTTCTACGTAGCGTGCAAGCCAGTAGAGATTGTCCGCGGTGCGGGAAAGCATGCTCCGCCCCTACAACACAATGGCATGAGGCAAGAGCCTGGCTATTGGACCCTCTGGCGCGGCTGCTGCTGCTTCTGCCTCTCGGGGAAAGGGGATTTTGAAGGAGACTCTGCGCGGCTTCACCATAATGACATTCTCATATCTTGTGAACTGCGGGCGGCCGGCCAGCAACGAGAGGCAGGCTGCCATAGGGCGTGTTTTAAAGCCACATCATTGGCTTTGGCTCTGTGGCGCGGCCCTCTCTTCAAAGACGGAATCCTCGACGACCCAAGTATCCTTGGTGCCGCCGCCCTGGCTCGAATTCACCACAAGCGATTTTTCTTTTAATGCAACTCTTGTCAATCCGCCCGGTACCACCCGCATGCCATTCGCACCGGTCAGAACAAAGGGCCGCAGATCGACATGGCGCGGCGCGATACCGCCGTTGCAGAATGTCGGTGCCGTCGACAGCGCAAGCGTCGGCTGCGCGATGAAATTATTCGGGTCACGGGCAAGTTTTGCCGCAAAGAGTTCGAGCTGATCTTTTGACGCGTGCGGCCCCACGAGCATGCCATAGCCGCCCGACCCATTGACTTCTTTGACGACAAGCTCGGCAAGATGGTCTTGCACATAGCGTAAGGCGTCCGGCTCACGGCAGCGCCAGGTGGGCACATTGTTCAGGATCGCCGTTTCGCCAAGATAGAAATCGATGATCTCAGGCACATAGGTGTAAATCGCTTTATCATCGGCAATGCCGGTGCCGATGGCATTGGTGAGAGTGACATTGCCGGCCCTGTAAGCGTCCATCAGCCCGGCAACGCCGATGACCGACTCGGGCCGGAACACGCGCGGGTCGAGAAAACCGTCATCGATCCGCCGGTAGATTACATCGACCCTTTTCGCGCCCTCGGTGGTGCGCATGTAGACTACGTCGCCGTCAACATGAAGATCGCTCCCTTCGACAAGCTCAACACCAAGTTTATCCGCCAGAAAGGAATGCTCGTAATAGGCGGAGTTGAAGCGGCCTGGCGTCAGCACCACTATGGTGGGCTCGGCCGCCGCGGCGGGCGGCGCCAGCGAACGCAAGGCGGCAAGCAGAGCGTCGGGATAATTTTCGACCGGGGCAACACGGTGATCGGCAAAAAGATCAGGTGCGAGGAGCATCATGACCTCGCGATTTTCCAGCATATAGGAAACCCCGGATGGGGTGCGGACATTGTCTTCGAGCACATAGAAATCGTCCTCGCCAGTGCGGACGACATCGATACCGGCAATGTGCACGTGGATATTGTGGGGCACTTTCCAGCCAGCCATTTCCCGCCGGAATTCGGCGTTGCATGCTACAAGATCAGGCGGGATACGCCCTGCCCGGATGATTTCCTGGGGGCCATAAATATCCGAGAGGAACAGATTGAGAGCCCTGACCCTTTGCATGAGGCCGGCTTCGAGGCGGTTCCATTCCGAGCGTAACATCATGCGGGGGACAATATCGAAGGGAATCAGCCTCTCGGCTCCCTCCTTTGCACCTTCGCCATAAACAGCGAAGGTGATGCCAATCTTGCGAAACAGGAGTTCCGCCTGCGAGCGCCGGGCGGCGAGCACTTCTGCTGGCGTTGCTGCGAGCCAGCTCGCGATCTTGTCATAAACGGGACGGATTGCGCCGTCAGCCAGCGTCATTTCATCAAAACATGGCACTTTGGGCAATTTCGCTCCTTTTCAGCGGGAGAATTGGCGGCCATAGATTTGTCCTGCGATTGTTCTTGCGCGGGATAGCCTGGCGGTGATTTCGGGCTTTCCTTGCGGCGGCTTCTGTGTGCGCGCCGCGGCCATATTATAAGCATTTATCATGCCAAAACGCTGGCAAGAAAGCCGGGATGCCCAAACAGGGCCTGTGGCCCTTCCGAAAGTGCTCCAGAGGAGTTTTACCCGTTTTCAGATAGGATCATGCGGCAAGGCAACAAGCCGGGGGCAATGGCGCTTAGCCCTCATGCTGACCTAAAAGAGGCCTTTAAAAGACGCGCCACTTTCGGCGGATCTGGGTTTGCCCGCAAACCTTGCGGATGGCTGACCGGGAGATGCAACGCGCTTTGGATTCCAAAAGCGGGCCGCGCCCGGCCTTCCATTGGGTTCGGGCTAACGGAGAAAGGCGGCGGCCGTCCAAATCGAGGTTTCGGGATAGAGAAGGAGGCCGGCGCCCGCGAGGGCAACGCCATAGGGAATGCCGGAGCCAGGCTCGAGCCAATGGGCGATTGCTTGCCGTGCGGGGAAAACCCGGGACAAGGGCCATTTCCGGATGCCAAGGATGAAGATCGCCAGGAGACCGCCTGAAAGACTGGCCAGTAGCGCGTAATCGCCAAGGTGATCGAAACCGAGCCAGACCGCCGTCGCTGCCGCGAGCTTTGCATCGCCGCCGCCAATGAGTCCGCGTGCGAACATGAAAAAGGTTAATACAAGTACCGCCGCACCACAGGAAAAATGCCAGAAGATTTCCGCCATGGAGAGGCCGCAAGCAAAGGCCATGGCAGGGAAGAGGATGACGAGAACGGCCGAGACATAATTGGAAATCGTCATCGTTAAAAGATCGGAAAGTGCGGCGAAAACCATCAGACCTGGAAAGAGCAACAATGTTGCGGCTTCAAGCATGAATCCTCAAAGTCCAATCAGCTTCGGACATGATAATGAGCGCGGCGGAAGGCACTGGACAGTGCTTCGTCTGGCTGACAGGCCAGGATCGAAGGTATGCCGGCACAATGGCTTCCGGCCGCATGTTCGGAATATCGGATGCGAAGCTGGTGCGGGGCGGGTGCCATCAGGACAAGCCGCCAGCAAGCGGACCATAGAATTTGGTGGAAATGATCGAGCCGATCAGGCCCGCGGACGCGATGACGCCAAGGGCAACAAGGCCAGCGATGAGCGCATATTCGATCGCTGTGACGCCAGTCTCATCGGAGATGAACCGGATGAACAGGGCGGTCATGAGATGCTCCAAGCGGTTGCTGGCCTCCCGCCGCACCCTCCGCGCGGCGCCGGAGTGAAGTGCCGTGCCGTGGAGCCGTGCGGCGAGGCGGTTGCTAGGCGGACAATGTCAGCTCAGGGCGGTCGCGATGGTGTTGAATTTAGCGGAAACACTCGTGCCCAGGCTTGAGACGGCCCCAATGATGACAACGGCGATCAAACCGGCAATGAGACCATATTCGATGGCGGTCACGCCCGATTGATCGCTGATAAAGCGAGATATCGAATGACGCATGGTTTCCTCCAAATGAGTTGCGCTGCCAGCCCGGGAGGCCGGCGGCGCCCGCGGCCTCAGCTCAGGGCGGTTGCGATGGTGTTGAATTTGCTGGAGACCTTAGTGCCGAGCGCCGATACGGAGCCAATGATGACAACGGCGATCAAACCGGCGATGAGACCATATTCGATGGCGGTTACGCCCGATTGGTCATTCATAAAACGTCGAAGCAGATTGCACATGATTGTAACCCTGATTCACGGTGGCTAAAAATTCCAGGTGTCAGCTTATGTATTTCTGGAATTTGTGCATGGTAAAACACCTTATATTTAAGTGGACTTAAAGTGTTTATTAGAATTTCTCCTAATATATCGAGCAAATTTTCATAATATTAATTCTGCTTTTATTCTGCCGAGGACACCCCGAGGTACGCCTCAAGAAAAATAAATGAATGCTGCTGGGCGGTGCCCTTCTCCTCATTATCAGCAGAATGGGCCTTTCCGCGGGAGTTAAACGCCGTCTGCTTGCTGGAAGACAAATAGGCACAAAGCGGCCGGCGCCGGCTCGCGGCCGCTTTGTGTCCGGTACGGAAAGACGGGCTTTGGTTAATCCTTTGGATAACCAAAGCCCGTAAGCGGCGCCAACGCTCTCCAGAAGAAGCGCATGGGATAAAGTCGGGAAGCGAATCAGTTCAAATCCAAAGGCCGTCTTCTGGCCGGAGAGATGGCCGCGTTCGCCATCCGGCTAAGATTGGAAGTGAGAACAGGCCGGCAGACCTGGCGGGCGCGCGCCGCATAACCGTTGTGGCGGGACAAGAGTGTAATTCATAGTTGTGTTTTGCTATTTTTAGTTGTATACAGGTTGTGCTCTCAATGGTTGAAATGGGGTTGGCTCATGCTCCTCGGATGGATTCGGCGGCGTGCGGCTTGGAAAGCAGCGATTGCGGCGGATGCCCGCCGTCTCATCGAGAACTTTCACGATCACGCCTATTCCGAGGCGCGTGAAAGGGTGAAAGGCCGCTGCATCGATGGAACCCGGCCAGCCCGCTATTGGGTATCGGTCAAGCTTGAGATTGCCAGGCAGCAAGGGATTGCGATTGGTCTAGCTGGCGCAGATATGCGGGCATAAGTACATAAGTACAAATGAAGAGCCGGGCTCCCGGCGAGATTTTCCCGGGTGAAGGGGGCTGGCGGTTTCCCGCGGGTCCTGACTTCCCAGCGGCCCTCCCTGGCGCCTTTCAAGGTTTGCGTCCAGCGTTCCTGCTGGCTATTCCCAGGCGGGCAAATCAACCAGGTTGTGGGGCACCTTCGCTCTCATGCGTGCCGCCTCGCCCCGAAGCGTCCGGCAGCGGAAGGCGGCCAGGAGATTTTGGCGGAAGGCTCGCGGGGGCTAGGTCAAGCCAGGGTGCCCAAGCCCTTTGTGCGAAGCGCATCCAGAACAGAAACGGATTTGCTGCCTCCATGGCGCGGCCGAACGCCTCAAATGATGGAACCGCCATGATGCTAATCGCAAGACGTTCCGTGTTCCCGTCGGCCGATCGGCCATGAACAATCTCGATGTCGAGATTGGGCAAGCGCGCGGTTGCCCTTGTTTCCTCGAAGTGGCCTCTTTCCATAGCTGCCTCCATGCAACCGCTGGTGGAGAATCCTCCACGCGAGTGTGCAAGTTTTGCAGGCTTCCAATCAAAATTGCAAATGCGCGGCAAGTGCTGCCTTGAGACGCTTGCTGCCAGCATTCTGGCCAAAGCGTTCTTGCGGGACTTAGACCTACGGGTCTTTTTGCTGGGGCGAAGGCAGGTCCCAATCCGACGGCCGTCCCTCTGGAACAAGCAGACGATCTTCCCGCGAGGCGCCGCGGACTGGCTCCGGCGGGACGGGCGCGTAGGCACGGGCGGGCAGAGGAACGCGTTCAGCGGCAGCGAAATAGGCGTCCGGTATATGAGTGGCTGATGCCAGGCTTTGGCCTGGATCTGGGCTCATATGCAATGCCAGCACGTCCCCAGGCGGGTGGCCCGCCTGGGCAATGTCCATTTCTTCTTCGATTTCTGGCGGATTGGGCAGGCGGTCGCGTTGCCAGCCAGGAAGAGGGCTTGGCCGCAGATCCGGTTTGCAAATCCGGCGCGGACCATATGACGTGTTGCCGTGAAGCGCGAGATCGACGTGAATATGATTGTAGTGAAAGATATTCGCGCCGGGGCCAAGCACGGTCGTGAACGCGCTGCAGGCGCCGGCATGGACGTCTTGCAAAAAGGCGCGGGTCTGTTCATCGCCCCGCGTCCAATCACGGACGATTAAAATTTCACGTCCGCTGGCGAGGCGGAAACCGCCGATGTCGAAGGCATTGCCAAAGGCATGTTCGGAAATGGAGGCGCCCGGCTGGTTGTTCATCGTCCGGCAGCTGTAGGCGCCCATGGAATCGATCTCAACCACCGGCTCACCAAAGCGCATTCGCGCGGCAGGCTCGACGGTCTGCGCCACCCACGCATTGAGGGCGGCGATCATCGGGCAGTCGAGCGTATAGGCTGAGTTGAAGCGCACCGCACCATCCTGCAAAGCACTTACTTTGAAAGGCCGGGTGAGGCCGCAAATGCCGGGTCCATCGATTTCGGGTGCAGGCTGCACATAGGCTGAGGCCTGGATGAGCTTTTGCGCAACGCAAGCAGCCTCCGCCTCGCCCCGCCAAGCGGGCCGGTGCGGTCTTTCGTAGATCGAGCACCCGGCCAGTGCCAACATAAAGGCCGGGATAATAATGGATGGCAAAACGCGGCACGCCATTGGCCAGACATGCGCGCAATATCTTAATCCGCTCTGAAGCATCTCGGTTAACGGATCTTTAACCACCCATCCAAGGCGCTTTCATGCAAGGGTCAAGGCGAGGCCCTGGCCAACGTGCGCATCACCGGCGGGGGCTTGTTGCTTGCGCTGCGGAAGATGCGCGTGCGCAGCAGGCGAAAGCTTCGCGCGAGGTTCGTTTTTCAACATGCGTTGAGGGAGAGCCGGATGAATAACACACATCGCATAACAACAAACAGAAAATAATTTACGTAATTTTTTATTCTCCCTCTTCACAAAATGGCCTGGGTGTGAGAACGTAAGCGTAACATTTACGGAACAGAGGGGAACCTGCAAATGCAAAAGCCACGGACCTTGGTGCGCAAGTTAAGCAATGTTTCCGCGGAAAGGAAAGCGTCGAAGCCGATTGAAATCACGGAGATTGTCGGTGGCGCCAAATGTACTGCCGCCTATATCGCACAAATGACAGGGGAACTCGCCAATCTTGCGAGCGGCGCGCGGATCGCCAGTTTAGCGCATCTTCTGGCCAGAGCACAGCTCGAAGCCGAGCTTTGGTCGCGCCAGGGTGATTAAGGGCTGCGCGATTCACCTCACGCGGCAGCCTGGCAGGATCCCGGAAAACGAAGAGATGGAATCGAAGGGATAGAACTGCCAGCGGTCCCGTCTGAAAAGACGATCTCATCTCTTCCCTTGCGTATGCTTAGCACGAAAGAAGGTATCACTTCTCTGCCGCAGGCTCCTGGGCCCCTGCAGATCAAGTGCGGATGGCTAGTGGTCCCGTATCTTGCAGTGGTCTGGGGCAGCGACATGCTTCAGCTTGGTTCTTCTGGGAGTCCCATCGCCAGCAGGCGTGGCGGCAGAACCCGGCGGGCCTGCCCTTTTCCAGGGGCCTGAGATCCTGATTAAGCAAGCGGCAAATATCTAAATCCGAGGCATTTGCGGCTGACGCATGAAAGCACACCATTAAGCGTCACGTTCCCGGCTGTGT